>SKEV01000007.1_pt1:0-225000 | contig 226445 bp, 204 predicted proteins | sample 4819531 | NCBI WGS metagenome assembly SKEV01 (sample SAMN11008800, study PRJNA524170) | human gut metagenome | biome: Human fecal sample; material: Feces; isolation source: fecal sample from pouch patient p9, p28 | host: Homo sapiens | place: Israel: Tel-Aviv | collected 2016-08-01 | reverse complement strand
TCACCATCCAGAAGAAATGATTCGAGAATTGATGGATGATTTAAAACAGATTTATGGAACAAAAGAGAGTTATCTACTGGTAAACAGCAGCACTGCGGGGAATTTAGCTGCAATAGCTGCATTGTGTAATATTGGAGATAAGATACTGGTTGCGAGAAACTGTCATAAGTCAGTCTATCACGCGATAGAATTGTTGGGACTTGATCCAATCTATATTTATCCAGAGATTGATGAATATGGAATCTGTAAAGGCATTACGAAGGAACAGATAGAAAATATTATAACAAAAGAAACTTCAATTAAGGCAATGGTCCTTGTTTCACCAACATATGAAGGAAGAGTATCAGATATCGAAGGAATATCAGATGTTCTGCATCGAAATAATATACCATTGATCGTAGATGAAGCTCATGGGGCTCATTTTATTTATCATGAGGCATTTCCAGAGAGTGCAGCAAATAGCGGAGCAGACATTGTGATACAAAGTCTGCACAAGACATTGCCCGCATTTACGCAAACGGGATTACTTCATTTGTGCACAGATTGTGTCACAAGAGAAATGATGCAAAAGAAATTGTCAATATTTCAGAGCAGTAGCCCATCCTATGTGTTGATAGCATCAATTGAACAATGTATCCACATATGTAATGAAAATCGTGGATATTTTCAACAATACTACGAAAAATTGTGGATACTACGTGAAAAACTAGAAGAATTAAAATATATCAAACTGGTACCAACGGATGATATTGGAAAACTTGTGTTTTCGGTAAAAGACACGACAATATCTGGAGAAGAACTATTTGAGATTTTAAGAGACAACTATCATTTAGAGATGGAAATGTCAGAACTTTATTATGTGATCGCAATGACAAGTGTGTGCGATACACAAGAAGGGTACGATAGATTGTATCAGGCATTAAAAGAGATCGACAGTGAGATCACAAAAAAGAATACAGAGTATTTATTTTTGGAAAATGATTTTCATCAAAATAAAAAGATGTTAAAACCAGAAGAAGCTGCAACAAAAGATCGAATACAGATTGATTATGATGATGCAAAAGATGAGATTGCAGCGGAATTTATTTTTTTGTATCCACCAGGAATTCCACTTGTTGTGCCTGGAGAAGTGATCGATAAGTATGTGATCGATAAGATCAGACAGTATGAGCAATATAATATGAAAGTGATAGGACTGGATGATCATAAAATATATATAATAAATAGATGAGAGGATATAAATATGGGATTATTTTTGACCGTTGAAGGACCAGATGGAGCTGGAAAAACAACACAAATAGAATTACTAAGAGACTACTTATCTGACAAAGGTTATGATATAATAGTATGTAGAGAACCTGGCGGAACACCGATCAGTGAGGCTGTAAGAAATGTGATCCTTAACAAAGAATTTACTGAGATGGGACATATGACGGAATTACTGCTTTACGCAGCTGCCAGAGCTCAATTGATCGAAGAAGTCATTCGTCCGGCATTAGAAGATGGAAAGATCGTAATCTGTGATCGATTTGTGGAATCTTCTGCAGTCTATCAGGGAATTGCCAGAGGAATGGGAATTGATCTTGTTTACAAAGTAAATCAATTTGCAATCGGAGATACGATGCCAGATCTGACGATTATGATCGATCTGGATGCAGAAGCTGGTATTTCAAGAAAGAAAAAACAGGCAGAGCTGGACCGAATGGAAAGCGAGACAATTGATTTTCATAAGAAGGTTGTTGAAGGATACAGACAACTTGCGAGCCTGCATCCAGATAGAATCTATACTGTTGACGGAAGTCTGACGATCGAAGAGATTCATCAGAAGATTGTTTCACAGGTCAACAAAAAATTTCATGGTAAAGGGTGATGTAGTATGAAGAGTTTTGATGCAATTATAGGACATAAAAAAATAATTTCTCATTTTGAAGAAGCAATCAAGACGGGAAAAGTTTCCCATGCCTATTTATTAAGTGGCGAAGATGGAAGCGGAAAGATGATGATCGCAAAGGCGGTTGCGAAGGCACTTCTGTGCGAACACAAAGATGGATGTGGAGAATGTGCAGCATGTAAGCAGGTGGATTCATTAAATCATCCAGATGTCATTTATATTACTCATGAAAAGTATGAAATCAGAGTTGATGATATTCGAAAAGGGATCAATGAGACGATCGATATTAAACCGTATAGCGGAGATTATAAGATTTATATCATTGATGATGCGGATAGAATGAATGCAGGAGCGCAGAATGCCTTATTAAAGACATTAGAAGAACCACCTGCATATGCAGTGATCCTTCTATTAACAAACAATAAGGATAGATTGTTAGATACGATCCTCTCAAGATGTGTGTCCATGACATTAGGAAGTGTCAGAGAAAGCGAAATTGAAGATTATCTAAAAGCCAATACAGGGGCAAGTCATGCAGATATCGCATTTGCAGCAGCATTTTCACTTGGGAATATTGGACGTGCATTGCATGTACTGGATACAGAAGAATTTAAAGATATGCTGAATGATACAATGAACGTGATCACTCATATGAAGAGTATGGAGATTTATGAAGTTGTATCGTATGCGAAGAGTCTGACAAAATATAAGAATGAGATTTATGATTTCCTTGATATCATTATGGTATGGTATCGAGATATGCTGATTCTTAAGACAACAGGATCTTTAAATCAACTTGTATTTAAAGATAAATACCGTCAGCTAAAAGATCAGGAGATTTATATTTCATTTGAGGGAATCAGTCATATTCTTGATGAAGTAGAAAAGGCTAGAAGGCGACTGATCGCGAATGTTAATTTTGAAGTGGCAATCGAAATGCTGCTTGTGACGATAAAGGAGAATGGTAAAGTATGGTAGAAGTAATTGGAGTGCGATTTCGTACTGCAGGAAAGATATATTTCTTTAATCCAAAGGAATTTCAGGTAAAGTCAGGAGACCACGTGATCGTGGAAACTGCCAGAGGAATTGAATTTGGATCAGTCGTTTCTGAGAGAAGACAGGTAAAGGAAAAATGCATCGGAGATGAATTAAAACCTGTTTTAAGAATCGCAACCAAAGAAGATGAAGAAAGGGCAGCGAAGAATAGAGAGAAAGAAAAAGAAGCATATAAGATCTGCCTTGATAAGATCAAGGAGCATGAGCTTGATATGAAGCTTGTATCAACAGAATATACATTTGATAATAATAAAGTATTATTTTACTTTACGGCAGATGGACGAGTTGATTTTCGTGAACTTGTAAAGGATCTGGCAGCAGTGTTCAGGACAAGAATTGAATTACGACAGATCGGTGTCAGAGATGAAGCCAAGATGCTTGGTGGTATGGGAATCTGTGGAAGAAAATTATGCTGTAATACATTTTTATCTGAGTTTGCACCTGTTTCTATCAAGATGGCCAAAGAGCAGAATCTGTCACTGAATCCGACAAAGATTTCAGGAGTCTGCGGAAGATTGATGTGCTGTCTTAAGAATGAACAGGAAACATATGAGTATTTAAACAGTAAGCTTCCAAATGTTGGTGAGAAATTAAAGACAAAAGATGGCGTAGTTGGAGAAGTTCAGAGAGTAGATGTACTTCGACAGAAGGTAAAACTGATCGTGGAAGATGAGAATGGAGATAAAGAAATCCAGGAATATAAGATTGATGATCTTCTGATGAGAAAGAAAAAGCCACAAGGATGTCAGGGGTGCAGCAAAGGATGCAATAATAAGAATCAAGGATGTAATAAAGGACATGGAAAGAGAAAGAATTGATGATCTTGGGATCAATGGTTATCAGATCATCCAGAAAGAACAGGGATTTTGTTTTGGAATGGATGCGGTTCTTTTATCAGATTTTGCACAAGTTAAGAATGGTGGGAGAGTTCTAGACCTCGGTACGGGGACTGGAATCCTCCCAATTTTGATGGAGGCAAAGACGAAGGCTGTTCATCTTACAGGACTTGAAATACAGCCAGAGATGGCGGAGATGGCGGCAAGAAGTGTCAAATTAAATCATTTAGAAGATAAGATAGAGATCGTAGAGGGTGATATCAAAGAGGCTTCTGCGATTTTTTCGCATGATAGTTTTGACACGATCACATCAAATCCACCATATATGATCGGACAGCATGGACTTAAGAATCCGTCGGAGACGAAAGCAATCGCAAGACATGAGATACTTTGTACATTTGCGGATATCACGGCAGCAGCTAAAAAGCTTTTAAAGAATAAAGGAAAGCTGTTTCTGGTACACAGAACATTCAGATTGTCAGAGATTTTATGCCAGCTGTCTAAGGATGGATTAGAGCCAAAAAGAATCCGTTTTGTGCATCCATACATTGATAAAGAACCGAATATATTTTTATTAGAAGCAGTAAAAGGCGGAAAGTCAAGAATGACAGTTGAGCCTCCATTGATCGTTTATCAAAAAGAAGGAAAATACACAGAAGAAATTTATAAGATTTATGGAATGAATCCGGAGGAATAAGCATGAGTGGAACATTATATTTGTGTGCGACACCGATTGGTAATCTGGAAGATATTACTTTTCGTGTGATAAACACATTAAAAGAAGTTGATCTGATCGCAGCGGAAGACACAAGGCACAGTATCAAATTATTAAATCATTTTGAAATTAAGACAAAGATGACAAGCTATCATGAGTATAATCGTGTGGAGAAAGCAAAAGTTCTTGTAAAGCAGTTGCAGGAAGGAAAAGATATCGCACTCATTACAGATGCTGGGACACCGGGAATTTCAGATCCAGGAGAAGAATTGGTAAGACAGTGCCATGAAGCAGGAATCACAGTTACTGCATTACCGGGAGCATGTGCGTTGATCAATGCACTGATCATCTCTGGGCAGCCAACAAGAAGATTTTGTTTTGAAGCATTTCTTCCATCAGATAAAAAAGAAAGAAAACAGATTCTTGATTCTCTGGAAAATGAGACAAGATCTATTATCATTTATGAAGCACCACATCGTTTAGTAAGGACTTTGGAAGAACTACATGAAGTGCTCGGAGACAGATCCATGACATTATGCAGAGAACTCACAAAGAAGCATGAGAGCGTTTTTAAATCAACGCTTGGGGAAATCCTTGCCTATCATAGAGAAAATCCGCCAAAAGGCGAATGTGTGATGATCATAGAAGGAAAATCATTTCAAGAATTAAAAGAACAGAGTCAGGAAGAATTTCTAAAGATTCCATTGTCAGAGCATATGAACCGTTATATGGATCAGGGATATTCAAAGAAAGAAGCGATGAAACTGGTAGCCAAAGATCGAGGTGTTGGTAAGAGAGAGATTTATCAGCAGTTGTTGGAAGAGGAATAAAAATATATCAACAAAAAAGGTATGGGAAAATAATATCAATTCCCATACCTTTTGTTTGTCTTTATTGAAATGATCCAAAAAATTACGCTTCAGTAATTTCGAATCCAGCAAGTTTAGCTAATTCAATGATAGATTTTCTTGAGACTTTCTTTCCTTTGTAGTCAATCAGATCATCCATATCTTCTCCAGTAAAAATATCTGCAGGATTATATTTCTTTAAAATAATCTTATCGTCATCTACAAATATTTCAAGAGGATCGCGTTCGTTCACATCAAAGTTACGACGTAATTCGATCGGTAAAGTAATTCTTCCAAGTTCGTCAAGCCTTCTTACAATGCCTGTACTTTTCATGTGTAAACCTCCTTAATGTCTTACAATCATTTTATATCTTAAACCATAGCATACCAAAATCTGGTTGTCAATTCATTTGTTTACTTATAAACTAGAGAATAAATAAGTATAATTAACAGATTTCAGCACCTGCTGGCATATCTTTATCTGGTGTTACAAGAGCTAATTCACCCTTATCATTTTCAGCACAAAGTAACATTCCTTCAGAGAGAACTCCTGCTAATTTGGCTGGTTTTAAGTTCACAAGTACCATAACTTTCTTACCGACCATATCTTCTGGTTTATAATAAGCTTTGATACCAGAAACAATCTGTTTTACCTGGCTTCCGATCTTAACCTGAGAGCAAAGAAGTTTCTTGGATTTCTTCACTTCTTCACAGGCAATGATCTCACCAACCTGGAACTGCATCTTAGTGAAATCATCAAAAGTGATCTCATCTTTTGGTTCAATGTCGATGACAGTATCTTCTTCTACAGCAGCGTTTGCAGCTTTGACAGAAGCAGCCTGTTTCTCCATTAAGACTTTGGCTTTTTCCATAACTTCTTTCTCATCTAATCTTGCAAATAAGATCTGAGGTTTTTCAGTTACTTTTGTACCACTCTTGTAGTTTCCAAATGTTGCAAGGTTATCAAATTCAACCATAGATGTATTTAACTGAGCAAAGATCTTCTCAGATGTCTCAGGCATATATGGTGATAATAAAGATGCACCAATTGTGATTCCTTCAACAAGGTTGTATAAAACAGTAGCCAGACGGTCTTTTGAAGCTTCGTCTTTTGCTAATACCCAAGGCATAGTCTCATCAATATAACGGTTGCAGCGACGGAATAAGTTAAAGATCTCAGTCATTGAATCTGCAACACGAAGGTCAGCCATCTTCTCAGCAACTTTATCTCTTGTACCTGTCACAACGGCTTTCAGATCATCATCATAATCTCCTACAACACCCTTGTTTTCTACGATTCCTCCAAAATATTTGTTGGACATAGAAATCGTACGGTTTACAAGGTTACCAAGAATATTTGCAAGGTCAGAGTTCATACGCTCGATCATCAATTCCCATGAGATCACACCATCACGTTCGAAAGGCATTTCATGAAGAACGAAATAACGCACTGCGTCAACTCCGAAGAAGTCAACCAGATCATCTGCGTATAAAACGTTACCTTTGGATTTACTCATCTTACCATCGCCCTGAAGCAGCCAAGGATGTCCAAATACCTGTTTAGGAAGTGGAAGATCTAGTGCCATCAGGATGATTGGCCAGTAAATTGTATGAAAACGGATGATATCTTTACCGATCAGGTGAAGATCTGCAGGCCAGAACTTGTTAAACTTGTCTGAACTGTTTCCATCACAGTCATAACCGATACCTGTGATATAGTTTGTTAATGCATCTAACCATACATAAACGATGTGTCCTTCATCAAAGTCAACTGGGATTCCCCATGAAAATGATGTTCTTGAAACACACAGATCCTGAAGTCCAGGAAGAAGGAAGTTGTTCATCATCTCATTCTTACGGGATTCTGGCTGAATAAATTCAGGATGTGTATTGATGTGTTCAATCAGACGGTCTGCATATTTGCTTAATTTTAAGAAATAAGCTTCTTCTTTTGCAGGTTGTACTGGACGTCCGCAGTCAGGACATTTACCATCTACTAACTGGCTCTCTGTGAAGAAAGATTCACAAGGTGTACAGTATAAACCTTCGTATTCACCTTTGTAGATATCTCCCTGTTCATATAATTTCTTAAAAATCTTCTGAACCTGTTTCTCGTGATCTTCATCAGTTGTTCTGATGAAACGGTCATAAGAAGTGTTCATAAGATCCCAGATTCTCTTGATTTCTCCGGCAACATCATCAACGAATTCTTTTGGTGTTACCCCTTTTTCTTCTGCTTTTAATTCTACTTTCTGGCCATGTTCGTCAGTTCCTGTCTGGAAAAATACGTCATAGCCTTCCATTCTTTTATATCGAGCAATACTGTCTGCCAGGATGATCTCATATGTGTTACCAATATGAGGTTTTCCGGAAGTATAAGTAATTGCAGTCGTAATATAATATGGTTTCTTACTCATAATGATCCTCCGATTTTCTGTTTCTATCCTTACAATTATAGTACATCTTGTGCGGATAGTCTATTTTTTTTCTTTAAAAAATAAGATATTAACAAGTGTTTATTTGGAGGTAGAAATGGAATTTGCAGGGAGATTGAAAAAGATCAGAATAAAGTTGATCATGATTGGAATTTGTCTGATATTTCTAGGAGGATATAGTCTGATCCAAGAATGGAAAGATCAAAAAAAGAATACAACAAAAAAAGTATTTGATCAGTATACGGATGCGTTTTTTAAAGAAAATATATCAACAAATGAGATCACGATGCATTTCTTTTTAGAAAATCCAGAAAAATATAGATTAGAACAACCGAAAAATCTTTATCCATCCATGAATCAGGGAAGTATCTTGAATGAAAAAATTAAAATTTCAAAAGAAATTGAGAAGTTAAAAAAATTTAAACAAAAGGAATTGACGAAAAAACAGCAAAATACATATATGGTTTTGATGGATTATTTAAGAAGACAGAAAAATCTTTCGATGTATCCGTATTATGAAAGAATCCTTGGGAAAACATCTGGGCAGCAGGCACAGATTCTTCTGACACTAAGTGAATATCGTCTGAAAAATGAGAAAGATATCAAAAGTTATTTTCAATTATTGAAGGGACTGGATGGATATTTTGATTCACTGATCGAATACAGCAAGGAACAGGTAAAGAGAAATTTATTCCTATCTGATCAGTCTTTAAAAGAAGTATTGCAGCAGATTCAGAATGTCATAAAGCAAAAAGAAAACAATATGTTGGTTGCAACATTTAATTTAAGAATTGCAGATATTAAAGGAATTAATGCAGCTAAGAAAAAGAAATACTGCAGAGAAAATAAGAAATTGATCGGTACAAAGGTGCTGCCTGCTTATGAAAAATTATATTCCCATTTGCAGGCATTAAATGGAAATGGGAAAAATGAAAATGGTCTGTATTATTATAAAAATGGAAAAGAATATTATAAAGTATTGGTTGCACAGAAAACAGGATCAGATAAAACGATGGAAGAAATGATCGAAATCAGTGATCGATCCATTGAAAAATGCCTTCGAAAACTTATAAAATTGCAAAAAAAGTATCCAAATAGCATAAATGAATATAGAAATCATAAAAAAAATATAAAAATTGTGCAAAATCCACAAAATATACTTAACAAACTAAGGCAAAAGATGGTAAAATATTATCCAAAGGCACCAAAAGTTAGCTGTAAAATAAAATATGTGCACAAAACCATGGAAGAATATACCAGTCCTGCGTTCTATATGGTACCAGAGATTGATTCTTACAAGGAGAATGTAATTTACATTAATAAGGCACAGACTGCAGAGTTATATCCAACTTTGGCACATGAAGGATACCCAGGACATTTATACCAGAATGTATATTATGCGGCAAGGAACGATGATCCAGTGCGCTATCTGCTTGATTATCCTGGATATTCAGAAGGATATGCAACGTATGTAGAAGTTTTTAGTTACAGTATGATGGATGCTGAAGGATATGGCGATATTTATCAACAGATGAATATGGAGATGTACGAGTACAATCTGGCACTTTGTTCAAGAGTTGATCTTGGAGTTCATTATGAAGGATGGAAGAAGAAAGATGTCAGGGCGTATTTAAGATCATTTGGAATGGATGATTCTCAAGCAGATGAATTATTTCAGATGATCATCGAGAATCCTGCAAATTATTTATCTTATTATATCGGTTATCAGGAGTTTCATGAGCTTTTGACTGATTATAAGAAAATGGCAGGGAATAAATACAGCTTAAAAGCGTACCACACAGAGATTTTAGATGCAGGCCCATGTAGTTTTGACATTTTGAGAAGACGCATCGAAAGCAACCTATGAATGGAGGAGTAACTTATGTCAACAAAAGCTTATTACACACATGAAGAAATCGGAAAAGGAAAGCCTGGATTTTCAAAAACAAGATCCATTATTGAAGCAGCATTCTATGGAAATAACGTTGTAGAAGTAAAAGATTTAAAACAGGCTTATGAATTAGCAAAGAATTCACCTGGAACGATCGTTACAGATATGCCAGTATATAAACCAGAAGCGATTGGTTTAGATGAGGGGTCCAAAGTTCTGTTATTTAATGATGGATCAGTGACTGGACGTTGTGCAGCCGCAAGAAGAATTTCCAGTGAACCTGGTGTAGATACAAATGATCTGGATCTGAAACTGATGGACGCGATCTATGATACAAGATGGACAACAATGTATCATGCACAGGTATATATCGGTTTAGATCCTGAATTTATGGTAAAAGCACATCTTTTAATTCCAGAAGGTGAAGAAAATATTTTATATTCCTGGATGTTAAATTTCCAGTATATGAATCCTGAATACAATGAAATGTATAAGAATTCACAGCCAGTTGCAGATGAGACAGATATCTATATTTTCTCAGATCCACAGTGGACACATGAAGAACATCCATTAGGATTAACATATTTTAATACAGACACAAACTGTGCTGCACTTCTTGGTATGAAATACTTTGGGGAACATAAGAAAGGTACATTAACAATTGCATGGGCGATCGCAAATCGTAACGGATATGCTTCCTGCCATGGTGGACAGAAAGAATTCAGATTAGATAATGGAGAGAAATTCGTAGCATCTTTCTTCGGATTATCAGGATCAGGAAAATCCACATTAACACATGCAACACATAATAATAAATACGAAGAGATTCAGGTTCTGCATGACGATGCATTTATCATCAATACAGAAACAGGTGCATCTATTGCAATGGAACCAACATACTTTGATAAAACAGCGGATTATCCAACAGGATGCCCAGATAATAAATACTTATTAACAGCACAGAATTGCTCTGCAACAAGAGACAGCGAAGGAAAAGTCGTTCTTGTCACAGAAGACATCCGTAACGGAAATGGTCGTGCGATCAAGTCCAAATTATGGTCACCAAACCGTGTAGATAAGATCAATGACCCAGTAAATGCAATCTTCTGGATCATGAAAGACCCAACAATCCCACCAATTGTTAAGATCAAAGGAGCTTCTTTAGCATCTGTTATGGGAGCAACACTTGCAACAAAACGAAGCAGTGCGGAACGTCTGGCACCTGGAGTAGATCCAAACCGTCTGGTTGTAGAACCATATGCAAACCCATTTAGAACATACCCTCTTGTAAATGACTACAAGAAGTTTAGAAAACTTGTAAAAGAAAGAAATGTAGATTGCTACATCATTAATACAGGAGACTTCATGGGTAAAGATATCAAACCTGCAACAACAATTTCCGCAATCGAGCAGGTTGTAGAAGGAACTGGAGAATTCAAACAGTGGGGACCATTTACAGATATCGAAGTGCTTGAGATGGAAGGATATGTTTCAGACTTTAATGATATGAATTACGTGGAAACATTAAAAGCAAGAATGACAGATCGATTAAACTTTGTCTTCGAGAAAGACGTAGAAGATGGTGGATACAATGCACTTCCTACACAGGCAAAAGAAGCTTTAGCAAAAGTTATTGGAGAAGCACACAATTTAGAAGTGGAAAATTCCAATAATTAAAGGTATAATACTCTTAAATCGTTGTTTAGGAGGTAAATTGATTGGATAAAGATCGTTTAAATAATATGGTGGTAGACTTATTCCACGGAATTTCATATGAAGAAGAGAAAGCCGTGATCACAGATGAGTTTAAGGATATTTCGAACAAAGATCTGCATATTATTGATGCGATCGGAATCAAAAAACCGAAGAATATGTCAACGATTGCAGGAGATTTAAACATTACGGTTGGTACACTTACAACCGCTATCAATAACCTCTTGAAGAAAGGATATGTAAATCGCAAACGCGGAGAGAAAGATCGCAGAGTTGTTTATATATCTCTTTCTGAGAAGGGGAGGAAAGCATACAGTCATCACAGAGAATTTCATAAACGTATGATCCAGGGACTGCTTGATACGCTTAATGAGCAGGAACAGGATCTGTTGGTGAAGGTTATGCAGTATTTTCATGATTACTTTCGTGAACATATGTAAAATTTATTTGTTGGTTTGATAGCTGTAGTCTTCGTTTTTCTCAGATACCTAAAGTTTACAGGTATTAAATCAAATAAATCAAAACTCATAGTATGTATATTTTACGGTATTTGTTTATGTTTTTAGATAATCAATGACTGAAAAATCTCTTATCAGATTCAGAAGATTAAAGTTTGTGATTCAGTGAAAGGTTTGAGCAGTGAAAATAAAAAATGGAGAAATAATAATGCTCAAAGTCAGTTAAGAAAAATTACAGACAAGAAAGGAAAACTTGAGTCATATCAAAGAAAGACAATTATTTACGGAGACGGATTCCATGCTCCAGAGCAGAGAATTGGAAAATATGAGTTTGAATTTTTATGGAAGTGGTAAGAATCATAGTGTTTTAAAATGCTTTGAATAAAATTATAAGAAAAAAGATCCAGATAATGCGCTTTTCTGGATCTTTTTTCTGTGTCACTTGGACATTATCTCATTTTTTCGAAGATAATATAACATATATTTATAAATATTTCAAGTATGCATAACTTAATGAATCAAAGTATGTGTGTTATCTAAAAAAATAAAGCAAAAATTCTTTATTTTCCTAAAATGATATCGTATCATAAAGATATTCATACAAACCAAGGAGGGGAAGGAATATGCTGCAATTAAATTACAAATTAACAGATGAAGACTACATAGAATTCAACGAATTTCATCAGTTAATTCATTCAGAAATAGGAAAAAGAAACCTGTTTTTTTTAAGATTAATCGGTCCAATGATCAGTATTCTAGCTATGATCATTTTCATACTAGCAAGAGCAGAAGTAATGTTAATTATTGGTGAAGCAATTGTATTATTCATTTTTTCTGTGGTGGATATATTACTAGCTAAAAAGATTATGAAAAGAGGGATTCGTAAGACAATTCTAAAAATGAAAGAAAAAGAAGGACTACCATTTGCAGAAGAAACAACATTAAATTTTACAGAAGATCAGATCATAGAGATAACAAAAGGTCAGGAAGTGAAAGTAGATTATAAAAAGGTAGAAGATGTTTGCGAAACAGAGAAAGCTTTTTATGTTTACATGAGCTCTGTACAAGCGATTATTATTCCGAAGAGAGTATTGGATCAGGATAAGGAAAAGAAATTGAGACAGATCTTAAGTAAAAAGTAAAAGAAAATCATAAACTGGCACCATTAAAAATAAAAAAACTGGCTATTTTAAAAATACCAATAACATGATAAATTATAACACAATAAAGGAACGCAGCGTACTTGAAAAACTATATATCATACAAGAAATCAGGAAGTGAGGAAAATAAAATGAAAGAAAATAAAGTACAGTTTATTGCAATAACAGCAATGGCAGTTGCATTAACTTATGTGTTTACAGCGTTTGTTAACGTAAGATTACCGATCGCAGCTAATGGAGGTCTGATTCATTTAGGAAATGTTCCTCTATTTATTATGGCAATTTTATTCGGTAAGAAAACAGGAGCTATCGCTGGTGGAGTTGGAATGGGATTATTTGATCTGTTGTCAGGATGGACAGCGTGGGCACCATTTACATTTATTATCGTAGGAATCATGGGATATGTTGTTGGAGTTATGACAGAGAAGCATGACCAGTATGGATGGAAAGTTGCAGCAATCTTTGCAGCATTTGTAATTAAGATCGTTGGATATTATATTGCAGAGATCATTCTTTATGGAAACTTTATTGCACCAATCAGTTCTGTTCCAGGAAATGTCGTACAGATTGCTGTAGCAGCAGTTGTTGTACTGATCGTGATCGAACCAATTGAGATTGCAGTTAAGAAAATTGGAATTACACAGTTCGCATAATAAAATGATATAATGATACCGGGATTGCCAAAGCATTTTCTATGCAGTGATCCCGGTATATTAGATTATAAAAATAAAAAAGAAAGTGAGTGACGGATATGAGTAAATACAAGATTATGACACCAGGACCTGTTCAGGTGCCAGAAAATGTAAGACTGGCGAGAAGCCTTTCTACAACGAATGCAGATTTGGATCCGCAATTCTATGATGAATACAAAGAAACCTGTGAGCTGATCAGTGAGCTGCTTCATACGAAGAATGAAACACTGATCCTAAGCGGAGAAGGAATCCTTGGTTTAGAGGCAGCATGTGCATCTATGACAGAGCCGGGAGATAGAGTTTTAATTCTTGATAATGGAATTTATGGAGCAGGATTTGCAGATTTTGTATCTATGTATGGTGGAACTCCTGTTATGTATACAAAAGATTATAAAAATGCATTTGATGTTGATGAATTAGATGCATATCTGAAGGAAGATCACGATTTTAAATATGCAACAGTTGTTCATTGTGATACTCCAAGTGGAATGTTAAATGACATTCATAAAATCTGTCCATTATTGAAATCCTATGGAATCATGACAGTTACAGATTCTGTTTCAGGAATGTTTGGAAATGAAGTCAATGTTGATAAAGCACAGATCGATATCTTATGTGGAGGATCTCAAAAAGCAGTTTCAGCGCCTCCAGGACTTACTTTCGTAACGATCAGTGATGAAGCTAAAAAAGCTATGGAAAATCGAAAAACACCAATCGCATCATTTTATTGTAATCTGACGATTTTCAAAGATTACTATAAAAATTTATGGTTCCCATATACAATGCCGATCAGCGATATCTATGGATTGAAAGCAGCGATGGATAATATTGCAGCGGATAAAGATCTGATCAAACGTCACGCCAGAATCGCCAATGCGACAAGAAAAGCCATTGAAGCATTTGGTCTAAAATTACATTTGGAAAGTGGATTTTCAGATACGGTTACAGTATTTGATGTACCAGAAGGAATGACAGCGGATGATATTCTGGAAAGAATGAGAGAAAAACATGGAATCATGCTGGCAGGTTCTTTCGGAGAATTGGCAGGAAAAGTCATTCGAATCGGGCATATGGGTGCAAGTGCAAATGTAGGAGATATGTTAGAAGTGATGTTTGGATTGGAAGAAACATTGAGATATCTTGGATGGAAATCAGAGAATAGTTTGTTGGGAGTGTTTCATACAGAATTATGATATTAGGACATACAATAAAAGATTATAAAAGAGAAAATCTGTTGCATGATGTGATCACAGGAATCATCATCATGGCAGTATCGATTCCAATTTCTATGGGATATTCCCAGATTGCCGGATTACCTGCGGTTTATGGGCTATATGGGTCTGTATTTCCGATCATTTTATTTGCATTATTTTCTACATCTCCGCAGTTCATCTTTGGAGTGGATGCGGCACCAGCAGCGTTGGTTGGATCAGCACTTCTTGGGATGAATATACAAAGTGGTTCCAAAGAAGCACTTGCAGTTGTGCCAGTGATCACATTTTTTGTGGCATTGTGGCTGCTCGCATTTTATCTGATGCATGCAGGAAAACTTGTAAATTATATTTCAGCACCAGTTATGGGTGGATTTATTACAGGAATCTGTTCGACGATTATTTTGATGCAAGTGCCGAAATTAATGGGAGGAACAGCAGGAACTGGAGAATTATTAGAACTGTTAGAGCATATAGAAAAAACAGCAGAACAGATCAATCTTCCATCATTGATCTTAGGAATCCTATCATTAGTCATCTTGTTGGCAGCGAAAAAGATCATGCCGAAATTCCCAATGGCAGTTGTGATGATGGCAGCAGGGGCTGTTTTGACGCAGGTTCTGCCAATGAAAGAATGGGGAATTAAGACATTAGATGCCGTAGCACCAGGACTTCCAAAATGGAGTTTTCCAAATCTTATGTTAATTCCAATGGATGAAGTGGTGACGATCAGTTTGTCGGTAGCGGTCGTTATTATGGCGGAAACACTTCTTGCAGAGAATAATTTTGCACAGAAAAATGGATATCGTATCAATGATAATCAAGAATTACTAGCATTTGCAGTTGGAAATCTTGTGGCAGCATTGACTGGATGCTGTCCGATCAACGGATCTGTTTCAAGAACGGCGATGGGAGAACAATATCAGGGAAAAACACAGTTAATGAGTATTGTTGCAGGATTATCTATGATCCTATTACTGTTATTTGGAACAGGATTTATTGGATATCTGCCAGTTCCGGTATTGACGGCGATCGTAATTTCCGCACTTCTGGGAGCGACAGAATTTGAACTGGCGGTAAAACTGTGGAAAGTCAGCCGCACAGAATGTTTTATTTTCTGGGGTGCATTTATTGGGGTATTGTTACTTGGAACGATCAATGGTGTATTGATCGGAATTATCTTATCTTTTGCAGAAATGGTGATACGATCATCAAAACCAGCAAGTTGTTTTCTGGGAATTCAGCCAGGACATAAGCATTTTCGTGATTTAGCTGAGAGTCGTCAGATTCACGAGATTGAAGGTGTGTTGATCTATCGTTTCAGCAGCAATTTGTTTTTTGCCAATGCAGGAGTGTTGCAGCAGGATATTGAGCAGGAACTTGAACGCAGAGGAAATATCAAAGCAGTGATCCTTGATGCCAGCGGAATTGGAAGTATGGATATCACGGCAGCAGACCGCATTGAGATTCTTTATAAGTCATTGAAAGAGCAAGGAATAAGATTTTATATCACAGAGCATATCGCAGATTTAAATGAGCAGATGAGAAAGCTTGGAATCGGATATCTGATCGAAGAAGGATGTGTCAGAAGGACGATTTATATTGCGTTGAAAGATATGGGGATCAAACGTCCGTATCCATTAGAAGGCGGAGTTGATAATGAAGAACGCAGTGCATCAAGAAAGCGTGTAGATAACCGTATGCAGGAATTTGTCTGGGCATTTGGTTCTGACACGGAAGATCAGATTGAGAGGCAGATTACAAATCAGATTAAGCAGTTAAAGCAAAATGGAGATGTAGAAAAGCTGTTACATGGAAGCTGGTCACATATGGAAGCTTTTGACGAAGATGAATGGTTAGAACATCTGGAAGAACATCTAAAAGAAATCGTAAATATTTCTGGAAAAGATGAAAGAACTCTGGCGGCACGTTTTGAGGAACATCGAAGGGAAATTCATGAACGTATTATGAAAGAACATCCAGAACTTGCACAGAGATTTAAAGAGCGAAGACATCGTTTGGATGAACATTTGAAAGAACGACGGCCGGAAGTTTATGATCTGGTTGTCAGTTTGAGAGAATTAGAGAAACGAAAAGATATGGAATAAAAAAGATGAGTGCTATCAGTAGTAGATGCTGATAACACTCGTTTTTTGTGTATGCTGATTTTTATAATGCAATCTAAATTTATTTATGTCAAAATTATATCATAAATATATCGGGAAAAGTTAAAAATAAGAGATGAATACAGAAATAAAAGTACCAACAAAAACGGCAAGCAATGCCCCAGTCAATGTATATCGAATCTTTTTTATTCCAACCACAGAATAATACACGGATAAAGTATAAAAACAAGTTTCTGTTGAACTAAGGATCACAGAAGACATAAACCCAGCCAAAGAATCCGCCCCGGAAGTTTTATAAATATCAAGCAGGAATCCAGTTGCAGCGGAAGAAGAAAAAAGTTTTGCAAAGATCACGGGTAAAACTTCTTTAGGAATCTTTAATAGTTTTCCCATAGGAGTCAGAAAACGAACGATCAGATCCAAGGCTCCAGAAGAACGAAAGATTTGAATCGCAAAAAACAAAGCGATCAGAGTCGGGGCGATCTCAAGAACAATTTTAAATCCATCCATGACACCTTCAAGAAAAGGGGTATAGATATCCTTCCGCTTTAGGGTTCCATATAAAACAAGTGTAAATATGAATAAAGGAATGACAAGATTTGCAAGAAATGTGATCATCGTTTTCGGTCCTTCCATTTGATATAGATAACAGCAACGATCGTGGAACCTAAAGTAGCGATAAGTCCTGGAATTAAGATCTTAGATGGATTGACAGAGCCGTATTGGCTTCGGTAGGCAATGATATTGATCGGAATCAATTGCAGAGATGATATATTAAGAATTAAGAACGAACACATTTCATTTGTTGCGGTGTTTTTGTCAGGGTTATCTTTTTGTAATTCTTCCATAGCTTTTAATCCGGAAGGAGTTGCAGCCCAACCAAGACCTAATATATTTGCGACAATATTTGTACTGATATATTCTTTCGCTTTTTGATTCTTCAGATTTGGAAATAAAAAAGTCAGAAAAGGGGTTAACAGGTTTTGAAGTTGTGTAGTAATTCCAAGAGACAATGCAATGTTCATGAGTCCAGACCATAACCCAACAATTCCAAACATTAGAATACAGAGTTCCACAGCCTCTTTGGAAGAAGAAAGAATGGTATCAGAAAGTGTTGTGATCTTTCCATTAAAACTGCTGACAATGAGTCCTGCAAGGATCATAAAACACCAGATCTTATTCATCATAAAATATACCCCAAAACCCCTTTATCATAAGATATTCAAAAAAAATGAAAAAAATTCAAAAAAACACTTGCAATTTATAAAAAGTGGTGGTATAGTATTACTTGTCGCTGAGGAAAACACAACACAGCGAACAAGATATGCGGGTGTAGTTCAATGGTAGAACTCCAGCCTTCCAAGCTGATCACGTGGGTTCGATTCCCATCACCCGCTTGGTATTTATTTAAGGATATATTCGAGAGGATATATCCTTTTTTTCATTTTACAGGAAAGAACTATAAACAATAGTAAGATATGAGGGAGAATATGATAGAAGAAGAAAAGAATCAGTTTGCAGTTCTGATCGATGCAGATAATATCAGTCCTAAATACGCACCGATCATTTTTCAGGAGCTGGAAGCCTACGGATTTCCGTCTTGTCGAAGAATTTATGGGAACTGGTCCAAAGCAAATGGATGGAATGAAGAGTTGTTATTAGAATATTCTATTATTCCTGTGCAACAATTTTCTTATACTTCAGGTAAAAATGCAACAGACATGGCAATGGTCATTGATGCAATGGATCTGTTATATGGAAAGAAAGTAGACGGATTCTGCATTGTTACGAGTGACAGTGATTTTACAAGACTTGCAATGAGACTTCGAGAAGAACATATGTATGTGATCGGAATGGGAGAATCAAAGACACCTGTGGCACTGACAAGAGCATGTAATAAATTTATCCATCTAAATCTGATTTATGAAGCGGACAGAGGTAAAGAAGAGGATATGGAAAGTGATGAAATAGAGAATGTTACATCACTGGATGAGATTTCATATACGATCGCAGATATTATCAGTGAAAATGGAAATGCACCAGTAGATTTGGGGAAGATTGGAAATCGATTAAATGCAAAATATTCAGATTTTGATGTGCGAAATTATGGATATACAAAGCTGAGTGTTTTAATTGATGAAGAGATGGATAATTTTATGCTTGTGCAGGAAGATACAAACTGTTATGTTGAATTTAAAGAACTGACAAGCAGAGAAACGATTGAAGAAGAAGTAATTCATTTTGTAAAGAAAAATGGTGGATCTTTAGATAATCTTTCTGCGGTAACCTTAGAATTAAAAGATAAACACAGCGGATTTAATATCAAAGACTATGGTTACAGCCGTATGTCAAGTTTCTTACGAAGCATCCGTTGTCTTACGGTCAACGGAAATACAGTCAGATTAAAGAAACGAAGAGAAAAGGGAGAGAGACGATGATATTTGATACACATGCACATTATGATGACAAACAGTTTGATCAAGACAGAGAAGAATTGTTAGCATCTATGAAGGACAATGGAATCGGAACGATCGTTGATGTAGGATCGAATATGGAAACGTCTACATGGATCGTAGAAGCAGTGACACGATATCCGATGATGTATGGAGCAGTCGGCGTTCATCCAAGTGATACGGCAGAGTTGAAAGAGTCAGATATCGATACACTAAAGAAATATGCAGCAATGGATCGAATTCTTGCGATCGGAGAGATCGGGCTTGATTATTACTGGGATGAACCAGAACGCAGCATTCAGAAGAAATGGTTTGAAGCACAGATCGAACTTGCAAGAGATGTAAAATTACCGATCATTATTCATAGCAGGGACGCAGCAAAGGATACTTATGATATAATGAAAGCGTTACATGCAGAAGAAATCGGCGGGGTGGTTCACTGTTTTTCTTATTCAAAAGAGATGGCAAGGCAATTCCTTGATATGGGATTTTATATTGGAATCGGTGGCGTTGTAACATTTAAGAATGCAAAGACATTAAAGGAAGTTGCAGCTTATACACCGTTAGACAGAATCGTATTAGAGACAGACTGCCCATATCTGTCACCAGAACCCAATAGAGGCAAGAGAAATTCCTCACTAAATTTAAATTATGTAGCAGAAGCGCTCAGTCAGATCAAAGGGATCAACAAGGAAGAACTGATCGCAGTCACTGAAGAAAATGCAAGACAATTGTATCGTATGAAAGAGGTATAAAGAGTGAAACTTGGAAATCCAAAAAATACAATAGAAGTAATTCAGAAATATGATTTTGATTTTCAGAAAAAGTTTGGACAGAACTTTCTGATTGATGAACGTGTTCTTGAGAAGATCATTTCTGCAGCAGAAGTGAACAAAGATGATTTCGTGTTAGAGATCGGACCAGGAATTGGAACAATGACACAGTATCTTGCAGAAAATGCGAGAGAGGTCATGGCAGTTGAGATTGATAAGAATCTGATTCCGATTCTTTCAGACACATTAAGTGCATATGATAACGTGTCCATTTTGAATGCAGATATTTTGAAAGTCGATATTGCAAAGATCGTAGAAGAGAAAAATGGTGGGAAACCAGTGAAGGTTGTGGCGAATCTCCCATATTACATTACAACTCCGATCATCATGGGATTGTTTGAAAGTCATGTGCCGATCGACAGTATTACTGTCATGGTACAGAAAGAAGTTGCAGACCGTATGCAGTCAGGTCCGGGAACAAAAGACTATGGTGCATTATCACTCGCAGTGCAGTACTATGCAGAACCATATGTGGTAGCGAATGTGCCGCCAAACTGCTTTATGCCAAGACCAAAAGTTGGATCTGCAGTCATCCGTCTTACGAAATACAAAGACGCACCGATCAAGGTTACAAATGAGAAATTATTATTCCAGTTAATTCGTGCATCTTTTAACCAGAGAAGAAAAACTCTCCAGAATGGAATTAAAAATTTCGGAGGCTTAAACTTCTCCAAAGAACAGGTAGCACAGGCATTAGAAGAGATGGAATTACCTGCATCTGTTCGTGGAGAAGCATTAACCTTAGAACAGTTTGCACAGTTAAGTAACATCTTAGACCGGTAAGATAAAATAACCAAAATTTCCAGTTTTATGTGGTTTTAGCGGTACCGTGATAAAAGTCTTAAAACCAAATAAACGGGAGATAAAAGCTTTTTCGTTATCGAAGATTCCAGGAATTCCAAGATAACGTTGGCCGCTGTCTTGATCCTTCGCGAGCATTAAGTGGCCGAAATTCCCATAATTTAAAAGGAGAAAACCATTTGTCTTTATGTTGTCATCAAGATCAGGAATCTGATCAAGATCTTCTAGTCCGATCTTAATGCTAGGATCAAGGCTATAAGAAGGAGGCATGGGCAAGGTGGGATACTCCTTCCAGTCGAAGTCCTTTGGTGGATTTGGATGTGTGAATTCTTTCGCATCCTTTTCTAATTGAAGGGCTTCAATGTATTCTGAGAGACTGGATGTAGGAGAAGCTTCAGTTTCAGAAAGTGTTTCGGTTTCAGGCGAAGGTTCTGGAGGTAGCGTTTTTTCAGTATTCTCATTTTTATTTTCAGCAGACTCCACAGGTACAAAACTTCGTATAATGATCGGATGATCTTTCCACTGCGATCCAAAGAAATGATCATTCGAATAATACAGCAAGAATCCATCCATTTTATCAAAATCATCGATCAAAGGATATGTGTTTTTAAATTCAATGATCGCATCATTTCGCTTGACCGTATCAAGATAAATCCCATTCATAGCACCCTGATGAAAATAATAAAAATAAATTTTGTATTCTAATGCCTGTTCATTTGTTTTTACATGGAAATAGACCCTCAAACGGTTTTGGCGTTTTTCTATTTTGGCAAAACCGACATTGGAACCCTTGATTCCATGGTGATATTCATACAGATAAGATACAATACGTTGATAATCTGACAATCGTGTACTCTCTTTTTGCTTCATTCTATGTTATAATAAAGAAAAATATGACATAGATATAAGGGGTAAGAGTAAGTGACACAAGAAGAAAAATACATGAAAGAAGCAATCAAACAAGCAAAGAAAGCGGCAGTGATCGGAGATGTTCCAATTGGATGTGTGATCGTTGAAGACGATAAGATCATTGCAAGAGCTTATAACCAGCGCAATAAGAAGAAGACAACATTGGCACATGCAGAACTTCTTGCGATTCAGAAAGCAAGTAAGAAAGTTAATGATTGGAGACTGGAAGATTGTACCATGTATATCACATTGGAACCATGTCAGATGTGCGCAGGAGCTATCGTACAGGCACGAATTCCCAAAGTTGTGATCGGAGCGATGAATCCAAAGGCGGGCTGTGCAGGATCTGTATTGAATATTTTACAGATTGATAAATTTAATCACCAAGTAGAGATAGAACGTGGTATATTAGAGGAAGAGTGCAGTCAGATGCTGTCTGATTTTTTTAAAGAATTAAGAAGAAGGAAGAAGGGGGACAAGGAACATGGAAAGGATTAAGAAGCTTATTGTAGTTATTTTATGTGTCGGCATGATAAGTTCTTTAAATATTTCTTTTATCTATGCCTCACAGTCTAATGGATATCATCCATTGAATATTAAGATTGAATCTCCAGATGTGCCCAAAGCTGTAACGCCAAAGAGGAATGCCAGATCATTGGATTCATATTACAGTTCATCAGAACTTGGACAGGTAACATCAGTGAAAGATCAGGGGAATACAGAATTATGCTGGGCGTTTGGGATTACATCGATGGGAGAGACTTCTCTGATCAAACAAGGAATCGCAAGTACGAATGTAGATTTTTCTGAGAAACATTTTGGATATTTTATGTACAATCGAAAAAACGATAAATTAAATAATACCAAAGGGGACAAAACAAAAGTTTCAGGAGATTGGAGATATGCAGGTGGCAATTCACTGCTTGCAATGTTGTCGTTAACAGGATGGTATGGTCTTGCAAAAGAAAATATTGCACCATTTAATACAAGAAAATGGAGATTATCTGATTCTGTGGGACAAAAAGACAGTGCAATTCTGAAGAATGGATTTTTCCTTGGAGATACACCGCAAGCAGCAGTAGTAAAGTCCTATATCATAGAATATGGTTCCGTAGTTATGGCATATCATGCGCCCGAAGAGACATGGGAAGAAACAGCCTATTACGGAAAGAATCATGAGGCATACAACTGCAATAGTGCCAGACAGACAGCAAATCATATTGTTGCGATCGTTGGATGGGATGATAGTTATAGCAGAGATAATTTTAACAGTGGATCCAGACCGTCCAGAGATGGAGCATGGATCGTAAAAAACAGTTGGGGAAATCAAGAAGGAAGTAACGGATATACCTATATTTCTTATGAAGATAAATCTCTTTGTGAATTTGTTGCAGGGCAATTTGTGAAAGCCTCAGAGTATAAATACAATTATTTCTATGATGGTTCAGCGAATCCTGGAATTTTAAAACTAAAAAAAGGACAAAAGTTCGCAAATGTATTTACAGCGAAAAAAGGAAGTGCAAAGAAGAAAGAACTGATCAAAGCAGTGAATTTGGTGACTTGGTCTGCAAACGTCAAATACAGTATACAGATTTATAGAAATCCTAAAGATGGAAGACCAACAAGTGGAACAAAGATGTTAAAACGTCCGGTAACAGGAACGATCAGAGAGGCCGGAACGCATACGATCGATCTTCCAAGAAAAGCAGAGGTTCTGAGAGGAGACAAGTTTGCAGTTGTAGTAAAATTAAGATCTTCTGGTAAGATTGGTTTTGATGAAAATGATGATTATCATTGGGTATCTTTTGTTAATAAAACAAAAAAAGGACAGAGTTATCTTTATGATCATAGAAAATGGAATGATCTGAACCCAGATCATGCAACGGTGCGTTTAAAGGCATATACAGTAATGCAGCCAGTAAACAAGATTCATTTGAGATATTGTAAGGCGGATTCTAAAAATAAGAATCCAAAGGGAATCGTATTATATTACAAAGGAAAGCATTTAAAAAAGAATAAAGATTACAAGATCGTCAAAAAAGAAGGTCACAAATATGTGATCGTAAAAGGAAGAGGAAGATATCGGGGAACGAAAAAAATTTATCTAAAAACCAAATAAGAATAACTATTGACCAAAAGAAAAGTATTTAGTATAATCAAATATGCATCTTGCAAAAGATGCCAAAGATAATCAAGTCATAAAGCTTCCGTGCTAGCCGGGGAGGTAGCGGCACCCTATTTCTGCAATCCGCTATAGCAGAGGTGATGGTTTGCTTCGGGCTGTTTTCTGTAGAGCTGCCCTCTACAAGTGGCGTTGATATCTGGGTCTCACGCAATAGGAATCCATGAACCGTGTCAGGTTGGGAACAAAGCAGCACTAAGTGGAACCTTCTATGTGCCGTGAGGGTGCCTGGGTTGAGTTAACTATAGAGGTAACGTCTGTGGAAGATAGCACAACGCATTCCGCACGGATTTTTTTTACCCATTTTTAGGTATTTAAGAACTTACTACTCGGATTGTATGCTATTGAATACAAAGTGAAACAGTGATAGAATAGGAATAGCAAACATGGTAAGGAGTGAGACATATGAGAGAATTAGAATTACCTGATGTACAAGATGTAATGCTTGAATACCGAAAGATCAAATTATTATATCGTTCTGCATTAAAAGAGATCGGAACGAAATTAGAGATATTAAATGATGAGTTTAAACTTGTGCACCAGTACAATCCGATTGAACATATCGAATCAAGATTAAAAACAGATGAGAGCATCACAAGAAAGCTGATACGTAAAGGAAAAGAGATCACAGTAGAGAATATCCAGAAATATATTGACGATATCGCTGGGGTCAGGGTTATTTGTTCTTTTACACCAGACATTTATCGAATCGTAGATATGATCTCATCACAAGATGATATAGAAGTACTAAAGACAAAGGATTATATGTTGAATCCCAAGGTCAATGGATACAGAAGCTATCATCTGATCGTAAGAGTACCAATCTTTTTATCTGACAGAGTGGTACCTACCAAAGTAGAGATTCAGATCAGAACAGTTGCAATGGACTTTTGGGCATCTCTGGAGCATAAGATTTATTATAAATACGAGGGCAATACACCAGAATACATTAAGAAAGAATTGAAGGAGTGTGCAGATCTTGTGACGTTTTTAGACAGCAAGATGTTGGCGATCAATGAAGAAGTGAGAAGTATTCGGGAAGAAAATAAAGAATAGGACATGCAATATTTTTTCTAAATGATCATAAGATATGATTGATAGAGAAAAAGGAGCAGGAAGATGGCAGACAGAGATGGTTTAGGAGATCTTCCATTATTTGATACTGAAGTAAGACCAGTTAGAGAATTTGTAGCACAGGAACAGAGGCAGGAAGACGATTATCAGTATATTACGAGAATGTATTCTGCACTGGCCAGACAGATTCTGGATCTGATCGAAGATATTTGTGATCAGATGGAATACGAGGGCAGCAGGATGTTTGATGAATATATGGATCGAACGATGCTGCTTGCTATGGTGGATAAGATTTATGATAAGATCGATCATCAAGAGAAGCAAGATTGTCAGAAGAAAGAACAATTATTATATCAGATGATCCTTTCGCTGCTTGGAGGAGAGATTTATCATAGAAGATGCCGTTATCGAAGAAAACGAAATATGTTTAAAGCATAAAAAGAAAGAGCCGGGAGAAATCCTGGTTTTTTCTTGTTTCATAGGGAATCACTATGAAATCCGCTGTAAAATGAAAAACATACATCTTAAACATTTCTTAAAAAGGTTGTATTCATATACAAAAACGGATAAAATGTACATTATAAGGCTTCACGGAATTAGGAAAAGGAGAAAGTAATGAAGCAAAGTAAAGTGATACAAATTTCAGTATTTGGAATTCTATTTTTAATTTCATTATTTATCTGGAATTATATGTTAGTTGGAAGAAATAACAAAGGGGTTACAGAAACTAGTCAAGCAACAATCCCTTTATTAACAGTGTCTGCAGATGGAAAGAATATTAACCAGTTGCATGGGTATCAGGGAAGTGTTGATGCATCCTTGATCCGTGACAGTATCACACCAATTTATGAGAATGAAGTAAAAGTAATGCTGACATATGCAAAATCTGACGTCAGTGTCGTGTCATATAAGATTTATGATACAGATAATAAAACAATCCTTGGAAATGGTGATACAGCATTTCATAAAGTCAAAGGAAAAAAGACGGCAAACATTAAGATTAAAGAACGTCTGGAAAATGGAAAAACATATCTAATGGAATTGTCAGTGAAACAAAATGACAAAACGATCCGTTATTTTACACGTGTGATTTATGGAACTAGTTTTCATTTAAAAGAATGTCTGGATTTTGCACAGAAATTCCATGATGCAGCATTGACAGAAGGTAATACAGAGTTTATCAGTCAGTATTTAGAAACGGCAGAGGGAACAACATCGAATAATCTGGCGAATGTTGACTTGAAATCGACACAGGAAGCGGTATCTTATGCAACATTAAAACCACAGGTTGAAAGTGTATATCCTGCAACCGTAAAAGAAATTTCTGAAAATGTAACGTCACTGGAGCTGAGATATATTCTTTCAGCAGAGAATACGGATGGAACAAAACAGTATTATCAGGCAACAGAATATTTCAGGGTTCGATATGCAAAGGACAGAATGTATCTGTTAAATTATGAACGTAATATGGAAGCATATATGCGATACGATACGATCGATCGTAGTAATAATCGTATTTTATTGGGAATCGGAAGCAGTCAGAAACAGTTGATCAGTAAAAATGGCGGAAAGAAAGCAGCATTCGTTGTCCAAGATGAATTGTGGTATTATGACTATCAGAAGTCCAACATGCACAAAGTATTTTCTTTTGAAGGAGAAGATTATCGTGACAGTCGCAACAACTATCAAAAGCATGCGATTCAGATTATGAAGATGAAGAATAATGGAGATATAGCATTCTTGGTTTATGGATATATGAATCGAGGAAAACATGAAGGAGAGAATGGTATTTCTGTTTATCAGTATACTGCGTCAGACCAGAAGATTGAGGAACTAGGCTTTATCCCAACACAGATTCAGTATGATATGATGAAAAATGACATTAAAAAAGGTGCATTTTTAAGTGGTAGCGGACAGTTTTATTTCTATTTGGATGGAGCGGTTTATCAGGTAGATCTTGACTCTGGAAAGAGTAAGATTCTGGCAAAGAACATTACAGATGATATGACAGTTATCTCTGAGAATGGAATGCTTGCATTGAATCAGTCAAAGAATAAGATGAAAGTTGTGGATCTTTCCACACAGAAAACAGAAGTGATCACATGTAAAGATGATCAGGTACTGCGTCCAATTGGATTCATAGAGAAAGATTTTATCTATGGAGTTGGAAATAAAAAAGAAGTTGTAAGGAATAAAGATGGTTCTTATATGTATCCATTGACAAATGTATATATAAGAAACAATAAAAAGATTGTAAAAGAGTATGGAGAAGATGGTACTTATATTACGAACACAAGTGTAGACGGAACAACGATCGCATTGACACATTCTAAGAAGAGTGGAAATGGATATAAGAAGATCAATGTAAGTTATATTCGTTACAAAGATAAACAGGAGAGTAAGGCAGTTTTAGAGTATGGGTATACAGGAACAAGATTGAATCAGTTATATCTTGCATTCCCGGATGATGTTTATATTCAGACAAGACCAAACTATCTTTCTACAAATGTTGAGGAACAGGAAGATGAGATAAAGATCAAATTTGCTGTAAATGATAATAAATATAGGGATGCATTTGTCTATACAGGCGGTAAGTTGTCAGGAATTTACAGTAATCTGAAAGAAGCTATCAAGGTCGCCAAGCAAGGTGGTGGAGTAGTTGTAAATTATCATCAGATGTATTTGTGGGAGAAAGGTGTTGCACAGAATTATGGAAAAGGATCTAATATCCCGATGATCAAAGCAAAGAATAAAGATGAGACAGATATTGCATGTATTCTGATGATGGCAAGATCAGAAGGAATTAAGATTTCCTATGATAAGATCAAGAAGATGTCAGGCAGCACATATGATAAATTATTTAAGGTGTTCAATAAGCGTGCAGTTAATTATTCTGACTGCAGCATGGATGATCTTGTTTATGCAATAAGTAAGGGAAGATCTTTCGTGGCACAGAGAAAGAATGGCACATATGTATTAGTTATGAGTTATAATCAGACGGATTTAAGATATTATGATCCGACAAATGGAAAGTCTGTAAAAGCAAATCGCAAGAAGCTTGAGAGTGAATTTAAACAAGCAGGAAGCGTTTATTACGGATATGCCAATTAGATTTTGTCTTTAGAGTGCGAACTATGTCGAGACAAAAATTTTAGTTATGATATATTTTATGTTAAAATTAAGATATATATCTGGAGATGATCCGGAAAATGAGAACAGTAAAAACAAACGAAAGGTGAAAGGAATATGGCTGAAGAAACAAAGGAAACAAAAAAGATTATTCCCGAAAGCAAGAAAAAGCATAAAAAGAAACATAAAAAGAAAAAAGTTCTTTTGAAAGTTTCTGTTGTCTTTTTGTTGTTGGTCGTAATCGGCTGGTTTACTTTTGGGGCAAAGGTTATGAAGCTTAGAAGTGAAGCCAAGAAACTCGTTGCTCAGTCGAGTGAGGAGACATTTAAGGCATCACAGACAAGTATTGTATATGACACCAACGGAAAACAGTTACTGAAGTTTAAAGGTGAAAAAGATGTATATTATCTGAAGTACAAGGAGCTTCCGGTTTATGTCATAGCTGCAGTAATTTCTGTCGAAGACAAGAATTTCTATAAACACAGTGGTGTGGATTACAAAGGAATCTCAAGAGCTGCAGTAAGTTATGTGGTACACAAAGGAAGGATCACACAGGGGGGAAGTACTCTGACGCAGCAGCTTGCGAAGACTGTCTTTTTGAATCGTCAGAAGACATGGAAGAGAAAAGTTAAAGAGATCTTTATGGCAGTAGAATTAGAGAGGAAATACTCCAAGGAGCAGATCCTTGAGTTCTATCTGAACAATGTTTATTATGCGAATGGTTATTATGGAATTCAGGCAGCAAGCCAAGGATATTTCCGTAAGGATGCGAAGAATCTGACAATGTCAGAAGCAGCATTTTTATCTGCGATTCCAAATAATCCAACAATCTATGATCCACGTACAAACAAAGAAAATACGATCAAGCGTAGAAATAAGATTCTAAAGGATATGTACGAGCAGAAACTGATCCGTAAAGACCAGTATGAAGAAGCAATCAATGAAGAGATTAACGTAAAGAGTGCGCAGAAGAGTAAGACAGAGAAGAAGAATTACGTAGAAACATATGTCATTCATTGTGCGACAAAAGAGATTATGAAACAGAAGGGATTTGAATTCAAATATGATTTCAGTTCGACTTCTGAGAAGGAAAAATATCAGGAAGAATATGATAAGATGTATGCAGAGTGTAAGAGGACCTTATACAGTGCAGGATATCATATTTATACATCCATTGATCCAGATGTCCAGAAACAACTGCAGAGCAGTGTAGACAATGCATTGTCTGGATATACAGAGAAAGATAAGAATGGCATTTATAAGACACAGGCATCTGGAACATGTATTGATAATGATACTGGAAAGGTTGTAGCGATCGTCGGTGGACGTGAACAGAAGAATATCGGTTATACATTAAACCGTGCGTTCCAGAGTCCAAGACAGCCAGGTAGTGCGATCAAGCCATTGCTTGTATATGCACCAGCTTTAGAACATGGATGGTCTGCAGGATCAACGGTGAATGATTCGCCGATGTCAACGAAAGATAAGAATCGTGTAAGAAACTCTCATGGTTCTTATTCTGGACAGATCTCACTTCGAAGAGCCGTTCAGAAATCAAGTAACGTTGCAACAATGCGGATCTATGAGCAGTTGACACCAAAGACCTGTTTAAAATATCTGGAAGAGATGAATTTTAAATATCTAACAGATTCTGATTATAAGTATTATACGACATGTATTGGTGGTTTCACGAAAGGAACAACATCAGAAGAGATGGCAGCGGGATATGCTACATTGAAGAACGATGGTGTGTATAGAGAACCAACGTGTATTTCTAAGATCACAACTTCTGATGGAGATGAAGTGATGTCATCTTCTACAAAGAAGAGAAGAGTATATTCCACAAATGCAGCAAATGCAATGACAGATGTACTGAAGAGTGTTGTCACAGGTGGAACGGGTGTTGGTGCGAAGGTACCGAATGTTGATACTGCCGGTAAGACAGGTACAACAAGCCTGAATAAAGATGGATGGTTTTGTGGATACACACCTTACTATACAACAGCAGTATGGGTAGGAAGAGATGATAACAGGATTATGGAATCGTTAAGTGGAGCATCTTATCCAAAATCCATCTGGAGTAATTTCATGAATGCGATTCATTCAGAATACTCTTCTACAGATTCTATGGGTGGAAGTTATACAGATTATCAGGGAGAGACTACACAGCAGACAGGAACACAGGCAACAACAGCGACAGAGAGCAGCACAAAGGGCACAGAAGCAACTACAGCAGCACCTACGACAGCAGCTCCTACAACGGCAGCGCCTACAACAGCGGCTCCTACAACGGCAGCACAACAGACAGAAGAACAGCCAGCAGAGAATCAGTAAAAAGAATATTGAGATAATTAAAAATCACAGGTAATTCAATACCTGTGATTTTTGTGTATAAGAAAATTCTGCAAAAAAAGACTCCGCCATAAGACGAAGTCTTTATCTATATATTACATATTCTTTTTTTCAAGATATTCTTTGATACGTTCTGTTGGGTTTAACAGATCACTGATTGATGCATCATGATTTAATGTATCAATTAATAGTGCAACGTATTTGGATACGTCAGAAGATGCATACCAGTCACGAGATAATAATTCAGGTGTCTGATAAGTAAGATTAGTTGTGATAACCTTCTCAATAATACCTTCTTCAACTGCACGGTCAAATACTTCTAATCCGTTTGTAAATAAACCAAATGTAGATAAGCAGAATACACGACGGGCATTTCTGCGTTTTAATTCTTTGGCTACGTCGATCATACTTTCTCCAGAAGAGATCATGTCGTCGATGATCAGAACATCCTTACCATCTAAGGAGTCACCAAGGAATTCATGTGCAACGATAGGATTACGTCCGTCAATGACAGTAGAATAGTCACGGCGTTTGTAGAACATACCAACATCAACACCAACAACGTTTGCCATGTAGATCGCACGCTGCATAGCACCTTCATCTGGGCTGATAACCATTAAGTGGTCGTTGTCAAAGTGAACATCATCACACTGTTCAACTAATGATTTTACAAACTGATAAGTAGGCTGGATGTTATCAAATCCACTGATAGGGATTGCATTCTGTACACGAGGGTCATGTGCATCGAAAGTCAGGATATTATCAACACCAAGGCTGATCAGTTCCTGAAGCATAACTGCACAGTCTAAAGATTCACGTGTACTTCTCTTATGCTGACGGCTTTCATATAAGAAAGGCATGATAACATTAACACTCTTAGCCTTTCCAGCGGAAGCACTGATGATACGTTTTAAGTCAGCATAGTGATCGTCTGGAGACATGTGGTTTACACGTCCGCTTAAAGAGTAAGTTACGCTGTAGTTTAATACATCAACAATAATGTATAAATCCATGTCACGAACAGATTCGCGAATGATACCTTTAGCTTCTCCAGAACCAAAACGTGGGCAACTGGCATCTAAAAGATAAGTATCTCTTAAATATCCATCACAGGCAACAGAGTCTTTGAAATCTTTGTAAGTTTCAGATCTCCACTGGATGATATAGTTGTCGATTGTTTTTCCAAGTTCTTTGCATCCTTCAAGGGCAATGATTCCAAGTTTACCGTCTGGAATCTTAGTAAAGTTACGGTCAGATCGTCTCATGATACTATCTCCTTCGTATATTGTTCTATAGTTTTTTATAACATTATAAATAAGTTACGTCAAGTTCGATTTTTTGAAACGGATATCATCTCCATAGATTTTCTGCCATGAATAATTCTCAATGATCCTTGAAAAAATTCGTTCAGAATAAGTATTTCTGAATTCTTGCAGAGATAAATTTGTGGATATGATCGTTGATCTTTCCTGGATCAATCGTTCATTCAAACATTGAAATAACTGTGAGATCACAAATTTATTGATCATTTCAGTTCCAAGGTCATCGATGATCAATAGATCGCATTGAAAGATCAGGTTAGCAGATGTTTCCTGTTCCATATCCTTTCCTTTGCCAAAGGTATGCTTTGCCAAAGTATCAAACAGCTGGAAAGCTGTCATATAGACGCAGGTAAAACCGCGGTCCATGATTTCCTTTGCAATACAATGACTTAAGAAAGTCTTCCCAACACCAGTGGAACCCTGAAATAAAATGTTGTCATGATTTGGAAATCTGGAAATAAAGGTTTTACAGTGTTCCACGACTTTCTGGATGTTACGTCTAGGGCTTGGAAGACCTTGCTTGGTCATCTGGTCGGAATAATAATCTTCCCGGAAGGTCTGAAAATTCTCCCGTGCTAAAATCTTAGCCATATTAGAACCGGAATACAGGTGATCGATCATCGCCTGATGAAAGCAGGAACATTGTTCCTGTCCAATATATCCGGTATCCTTACACTTCTTACAATAGTAGATCGGTTCCAGATAATCAGAAGAATATCCGGCTTCTTTTAAGAGAGCCTGTTTCTGGCTGATCAGCACCTGATTCTTTATACGGTATTCTTCTCTCAAAGCAGGATCATCCCGGACGATCAGCTGCTTTCCGAGAGAAATAGAATTGGCAGTGATCTGCCGGTCAAGTTCTTTAATCTCTGGAATTGTTGTGTATATATCTTTCTTGCGCTGTTCATGGAGACGGTAATTAGAAAGCCGTCTTTCCTCATACTGGCGCATGATATCCTGATAATCGTTATTTGATAATGACATAAGTTAGTTCTCCATGAGTTCATCCGCGAACTGTTTCTGTAAAAGCTGTTGCTCTAACGCATCAAAATCATAATCACGCTGCGTAAAGTTATGCATATTGCTCTGGTTGTTATTGTTAGCGAAAGTCTTTGGTGCTTTCTGCCGGATATGGAAGTTTTTCGCATCTTCCAATGTTACGATGTGGTTATCTTTCCAGTGCTTTAAGATCGTATCTGCATATGGAAAACTAGGTTTGTTGATCGCATTGATCGTACGATTACAAGCTTCAATGATCAGTGCAAGATCAAAACCATCAGTTTCAAGCCATCGTTTCATATATTCTTCCTGAACAGGGGCTGGATTCTGATTTAATCCAAATGCACGCATGATAGAATAATATTCCTTACGAAAATTCTTGCTGTATGCTTTCGCTTCTTCAGGAGTTTTGATATTTGCTTCGTACCAGTTGATCGCTACAGACTGCATATAACGGAAACTCTTCTTACCATTTGATACACAATGCTCTACAAGATATTCGATCAATTCACATGACATTCTAAGATCTTCATACATGTAAAGTAAAGTGTTCATATCCGTACAAGTTAATGGCTTTCCTAAGAACATCTCACATACGTAGAGAAGATAAGAAAAACGCTCATCTTCGCTCTTACGCTGAAGTTCTGCAGGAGAAAGCGTCTTCATGGCAGGAATCGGTTCAGCACCAGTGATCGTCTGATCCTTCACAGTAGTCTTAGAAGTTGCTGAAGAAGTAGCTTGGGCTGTGTCTTCTTGTTTTGTAGTCTGTGCAGGAGAATGTGGATTGCCACTGACAGGGAGAAGCTCTATAAAACTGATCTCGCCGTCTTTAAGCTCCATGCGTAAGAGGGATTCTTTCTCCCAGTATTTTAACGCACGAGTAACATCACGCTCCGTAAGTTCCAGTACATCTGCAAGACAAGGAATGCTGAAGTTTGCACCGTCAGAAACCATACGCAGAAGATAAATATACACTTTGATGTATTCACCGTTCGCACGGATCATATAATTATCAACAAATGCGTTTGGAAGCAGCGTTCCACCGGTTGGATATGTGGTTGTTACTTTAATGTAATTCATGGCAATCTCTCCTTCTTTTATTATCGTTAATCTGACTATAACGCAGATTGGAGAAATTGTAAATACCAGGGAAATCCACACCCTGATTGTGTACAAGTCTGTGGATAATGTGGATAATGTGGACAAAAATCGTAAAACAATGGAAATAAGCCATTTACATAGAGTTTACAATTGTGGAAAAGGACAAAAGAAATCCACAGATTTGTTTATCAACAATTGTGTACAAGTCTGTGGATAATGTGGATAACTATCTATTTACGAGTGAATTTCCGATAGAATCGACGTTTCCGGCCCCCATAGTTATCAACAGATCATTTTTTTTGCAATTTTTTAAAATAAATTTTTCAATGTCATCAAATTCCTTAATATAGTGTACATCTACATCATAATCAGCCATGCGGTCCACGATATCTTTGGAACTTACGATACCAGTATCTTTTTCTCTGGCAGCATAGATGTCAGTGACGATCACGTGGTCACAGAGGCTTAATGCCTTTGCAAAGTCATCAAGGAATGCAATTGTTCTGGAATAAGTATGAGGCTGGAATACACACCATAATTCGTTATGTGGATAATTCTTAGCAGATTCCAGAGTTGCATGGATCTCTGTTGGATGATGCGCATAGTCATCAACAACGGTGAAGTCGTTGCATGTGCCTTTTAGTTCAAAACGACGTTTGGCGCCAGTGAATCCAAGAAGTCCTTTCTTCATTGTATCAACATCAATGCCGATACGTTTTGCAGCAGCAATGGCAGCTAGTGCATTCTTCACGTTATGTTCTCCATTGACATTTAACTGGATATGGTCAATAAATTCTCCTTTATAGTAATAATCGAAATGAGCATGTCCAAATGCATCATACCCGATGTTCTTTGCACAATAGTCATAAGAATCATTTTCTAATCCAAAAGTTGCATATTCTGCCTTTAATCCGTCCACAATATAATCAATGTTCTCAATTTCACCGTTGATGATCAGATAACCATAATCAGGAAGTTTGTGGGCAAATTCACGGAAAGAATGGCGGATATCATCAAGATCCTTAAAGAAGTCCATGTGATCTTCTTCAATATTGAGGATAATACTGATCTTAGGGAAGAATTCTAAGAAACTGTTTGTGTATTCACATGCTTCAGTTACGAATGTCTCGGAATGTCCGACACGGATATTCCCATTGATCGCATCAAGAATTCCACCAACGCTGATCGTAGGATCTGTGTTACCAGCAAGTAAAATATAAGATAACATAGAAGTTGTTGTTGTCTTACCGTGAGTTCCAGATACGGCGATCGCATTCTGATAATTATGCATCATCTGACCAAGCAGTGTAGCACGTTTCATGACAGGAATGTTACGGCGGATGGCTTCTTTATATTCTTCGTTGGTATCGAAGTTGATCGCTGCTGTGTATACAACAAGATCGATATCATCTGTAATGTTATCAGCAGTCTGGCTGAGATAAACCTTTGCGCCTTTATCTTCTAAGTGTTTGATGATATCGGAAGTATGGATATCGGATCCAGAAATCGAAAAGCCCTCTTTGATAAGGATCTCAGCAAGACCGCTCATGCTGATTCCTCCGATCCCCATAAAATGAATATGAATTGGTTTATTAAAATCTATCTGATACATTTTCATGTGCCCTTTCTTTCAATCGTTGATATAGTTTCATTGTTTTCCTTATTATAAGTCACCGCAACTAATCTTGCAAGACGGAGATTAAATTGGAAAATATTATATGTACTATAAGAATATGGAGAAAAAAGTAGTAAAATGTCATAATAAAAAAGCTGATAAAAAACAAGTTTTTGTTCACATTTGCTGAAAATAGTGTTATAATAAAAATTAGCATATACGGTCTAAGAGAAAGAAGAAGTTACCAGAGCCTGACCGGAGAGCGAATTTTAGCTATATTATTAGAAACTAGGAGGATGACAACATGCAAATAACTGATGTACGTATTAGAAAAGTGGCCAAAGAAGGTAAGATGAAAGCTGTTGTGTCAATCACAATCGATAATGAATTTGTGGTACATGATATTAAAGTAATCGAAGGGGAGAAAGGTCTGTTTATTGCAATGCCAAGCCGAAAAGCTGCAGATGGTGAATATAGAGACATTGCACATCCGATCAATTCTGATACAAGAAATATGATCCAGACTTTAATTTTAGAACAATATGAAGCAATGAATCTGGGGGATATTGACGCAACAGCGCCAGAAGTCTAAGATTAAGAGAATAACTTCTTCTTCAAAGTGTAGAAAAAGAATCGGGTATTGACCACCTGGTTCTTTTTTCTGTTATAATCAGAACTATAGTGTAAAAGATAGATCAGAACAAGGAGGTTTGATGGATGGAATTTCAGATCGGAGATATTGTCAAATTAAAAAAAGCACATCCTTGCGGTATAAATGAATGGGAGATTCTGAGAGTGGGAATGGATTTTCGTTTAAAATGTGTTGGATGTGGCAGACAGGTGATGGTGCCAAGAAAGATGGTTGAAAAAAATTTTAGAGGATTTATAAAAAAAGCTTGCCAAGATTAGAAGTTTATGATAAAGTAATTATTCGTGGTATATAAAAATATCCTTGCTCTTTCACGAAGAAAGAGCCACTAGACCAAAAGGAGGTGCAAGTAATGATGAAATATGAATTAGCATTAGTTTTAAGTGCAAAGATCGAAGACGAAGAACGTGCAGCTATGGTTGAAAAAGTTCAGGCAATGATTACTACAGCAGGTGCTGCGATCACTAACGTCGATGAATGGGGTAAGAAACAGTTAGCTTACGAAATTCAGAAGATGAAAGAAGGATACTACTATTTCATCCAGTTCGAAGGCGAAACTACAGTTCCAGCAGAACTTGAAGAGAGACTTCGTATTGAGGAAACTGTATTACGTTTCTTATGCGTTAAACAGGATGCGTAATTAACAGGAGGGATCCGAATAATGAATAAAGTAGTATTAATGGGAAGATTGACAAGGGACCCTGATGTAAGATATTCACAAGGTGAGACACCTTTGGCAATCGCCAGATACACGTTAGCAGTAGATAGAAGATTCAAAAGAAACGGTGAACAGGATGCGGATTTTATTAACTGTGTGGCATTCGGACGCACAGCAGAATTTGCAGAGAAGTATCTAAAACAGGGTACTAAGATGGTTGTTTCTGGAAGAATCCAGACAGGTAGTTATACAAACCGTGATGGAGTTAAAGTTTACACAACAGAAGTTGTGATCGAAGAGCAGGATTTTGCAGAGAGCAAAGCTACTGCAGCCCAGAACAGTAATATGGGAGTTCCACAGCCAAGCGCGCCACAGCCTAGTGCCGCAGCAAGCGATGGTTTTATGAATATTCCGGATGGTTTGGAAGAAGAATTACCATTTAGTTAAATAGGAGGTAGAAATCATGGCTTATACAAAAGGCGATTCTCCAATGAGAAGAAGAGGCGGACGTAGAAGAAGAAAAGTATGTGCATTCTGTACAGAAGCCGATGCTGTAATCGATTATAAAGATGTAGCAACATTAAAGAAATACGTATCTGAAAGAGGAAAAATCCTTCCAAGACGTATTACAGGAACATGTGCTAAACATCAGAGAGCTGTTACAGGAGCTATTAAGAGAGCTAGACATTTAGCTTTAATGCCATATACAGCTGAATAATTTTAAGCAGATAATGAAGAGTTATATTGTGACGTATGTTGCGGTATAGCTCTTTTTTTGTATCATAGAAATTCCGATGGAATCCCCTATGATACAAAAAGCCCTCCGGGCAAGATCGCACTGCGACAGACATGTCAAAATAATTAAGAAAATTGCGTAAATTGAACAAATATCTCGCTTTCGTTAAATATAATGTACAAATTCATGCAATTGAGTTATAATAAAGGATAATTGTAAGAATCAAATCAGGAGAAAAAAATGGACATTATGAAGAAAACAAAGATAGAACAGTATCTTCAAGGACCATTATGGGCATTGCTTATTCTGGCTTTTGTAGACATTGTGTTCTTTTTCTTGGATATTCGATGTGGAGTGATCTTAGCGGTCTCACTAGTCGTATTTTTAGTTTTTCAGATGATCATTTATTCCCGAAGCAAACAAGAGATCATCAAAGAATGTATGGATTTTATGTTTGAGCAGAGTCAGGTGCAGAATTATTTGTTACAACAGCTTCCTGTTCCGTATGCACTGCTTGATGGGAATGGAATGATCATATGGTCAAATGATGCATTTCATAAAATTGTGGGAGAGAACCGAGGAAAGTCATTGCAACAGATTTTTCCGAATCTGAACCGTAATCTGCTTCCGTCGGATGTGATGCACTCTATTTCTCATATTGAATATAAAAAGAAATGCAAAGAGGGAGATAAGGAAAAAGAACAGACGCTATTCTATAAAGTAGAGATGAATCGTATTCGTGTAGAAGATTTCTCTGATGAGAATGATAACAGTTGTTCTAGACAGATGCTTAAGGACAACGATCTGATCGCAGTATATTTTTTTGATCAGACATTACTTAAGAAATATATGGAACAAAATGAGAATCAGAGAATGGTCATTGGTTTAATCTATATTGATAATTACGAAGAAATCCTTGATGATATTGATGCGGTGAAACGATCTATGTTGATCGCAGTGGCAGATCGTAAGATCAACAAATTTATCCAGAATGTCTCTGGGGTTGTGAAGAGAACAGAGAGAGATAAATATTTTGTTGTATTTGAACAGAAATATTTGGACAAGATCAAAGAAAACAAATTCTCGATCCTTGATGAGATCAAGACGATCAATCTTGGGAATTCTATGCATATGACATTAAGCATCAGTTTTGGAATTAATGGAAATACGTATCAGGAAAACTATGAAGCAGCCTGTGCAGGTATGGATCTGGCATTAGGACGTGGTGGTGATCAGGCAGTGATCAAGGATGGGGAAGATATTTCCTATTATGGTGGCAATTGTGAGGTTATGGAACGTACCACACGAGTCAAAGCACGAGTTAAAGCGCATGCGTTAAAAGAACTTCTTGAATCAAAGGAAAAGGTCGTGATCATGGCACATAAGATTCCGGATCCAGATGCGATCGGTGCAGCTGTTGGTCTGTACAGACTTGGACTTTCTCTGGGAAGAAAGGCACATATCGTTATGAACGAAGTAACGATCTCTGTCCGTGCGATGGTTGATGAATTAAATAAAAGTGGTATTTATGATGAAGATATGTTCATTGATAACGAACAAGCAATTGAGATCACAGATGAAAACACGTTATTGATCGTAGTGGATGTAAATCATGCAAATTATACAGAATGTGAACAGTTATTAAGTCAGACAAAGACAACGGTGATCTTAGATCATCATCGAAAGAATAAAGATATGATCAAGAATCCGGTACTTTCATATGTAGAGCCATATGCGTCTTCTACATGTGAATTGGTAGCAGAGATTCTTCAATATGTAGATTCAAAACCAAAGTTAGAGCCAATGGAAGCGAATGCCATGTATTATGGAATGCTTGTAGATACGGACAATTTTGTGAATAAAACAGGTGTCAGAACATTTGAGGCAGCGGCATATCTAAAGAGAAATGGAGCTGATCTTACAAAGGTAAGAAAGATGTCAAGAGAAAGCATGGAAACTTACAGGATCCGTGCGAAAGCGATCAGTGAAGCAGAGATCTTATATGGCAGGTTCGCGATCGCAACACTGGTAGGAATCGGTGTGGACAGCCCTACTGTTATTGGTGCACAGGTAGCGAATGAATTACTTGATATTGATGGAATTGAAGCATCTTTTGTATTAACAGGTGTTCATGAGCGAGTCTATATCAGTGCAAGATCGATCGATGAAGTGAATGTCCAGAAGATCATGGAAGAATTCGGGGGCGGCGGACATTTGACAGTTGCAGGTGCACAGCTTGTCGATGTATCATTAGAAGAAGCCAAGAATATTATTCATGAGACATTACGATATTTGATATCAAAAGGAGAGATATAAGCGATGAAAGTTATTTTATTAGAAGATGTAAAATCAGTTGGAAAAAAAGATGAAGTAGTAGAGGTTAACAACGGATATGCAAGAAATGTATTATTCCGCAAGAATTTAGCAATTGAAGCTACAAATAAAGCATTAAATGATCTAAAATTAAGAAAGGCAAATGATGATAAACTGGCTGCAGAAGCATTAGCAGATGCCAAAGTTTTAGCAAAAGAGATTGAAGAAAAACAATTGGTATTAAAGATGAAGGTTGGAGAAGGTGGAAGAACATTTGGATCTATTTCCACAAAAGAAATCGCAGCAGAAGCAAAGAAACAGTTAGGATATGATTTAGATAAGAAAAAAATGCATTGTGAACCAATCAAGAATCTTGGATTCCATGATGTTGCGATCAAAGTTCATCCACAGGTAACAGCAACATTAAGAGTTAAAGTAGAAGAAAAATAAGAGGGCATATTTATGGATGAAGCATTTATCAAGAAAGTGCAGCCGAACAGCCCGGAGGCAGAACAGTCTGTGATCGGTGCGATGATCATGGACAGGGATGCGATCGCAGATGTTATCGATATTGTGAATGCCGATGATTTCTATCAGAAGCAGAACGGCATCTTATTTGAAGCGATGACAGAATTATACCGGGAAGGAAAGCCGGTCGATCTGGTAACGCTTCAGAATAAATTAAAGAAAAAAGACGTGCCGGAATCTATGAAGAGTCTTGAATTTATCAGGGATCTTCTGGAAGTTGTTCCAACGTCAGCCAATGCCAAACAATATGCAACGATCGTCAGGGAAAAGGCAACACTTCGTAAATTGATCAAAGTTACAGAAGATATCACAACAGAATGTTATCTTGGTAAAGATGATGTGACAGAGATCTTGGATCACACAGAGAAGAATGTATTCGGACTTCTTCAGCAGGCAAGTGGAAGAGAAGAGTTTGTTCCAATTGACAAAGTTGTGTTAAATACACTGGATGCGATCGAAGAAGCGGCAAGTTCTGCTGGGCGAGTCACAGGTATTGCAACAGGATTTACAGATCTTGATTACAAATTATCTGGACTACATCCATCAGAACTGATCATCGTGGCGGCACGTCCTGCTATGGGTAAGACAGCATTTGTGTTGAATATCGCGCAGAAAGCGGCAGTCAGGGATCACGTTCCAACAGCGATCTTTAGTCTGGAGATGTCGAAAGAACAGCTTGTAACCCGTATGATGGCGATGGAAGCGATGGTAGATTCACAATCTATCCGTACTGGTGATCTTCAGGAAACCGATTGGGAGAAGATCATGGAAAGTGCGGGAACGATCGGTCGTTCTCCATTGATCATTGATGATACACCAGGTATTACGATCGCAGAATTACGATCTAAGTGTCGTAGATACAAACAGATTCATGGACTGGACCTGATCATTATCGACTACCTGCAGTTGATGTCAGGTGGTAAGCGTTCTGAATCCAGACAGCAGGAGATTTCAGAGATCTCAAGATCGTTAAAAGCATTAGCAAGAGAGATGAATGCACCAGTGATCGCATTATCTCAGCTAAGTCGAAGAGTTGAAGAGAGAAAACCAGCCAAGCCAATGCTATCAGATCTTCGTGAGTCAGGATCGATCGAGCAGGATGCTGACGTTGTTATGTTTATTTATCGTGATGAATATTATAATGAAGATTCCGAGAAGAAAGGAATTGCAGAGATCATCGTCGACAAACAGCGAAATGGTTCAACGGGTAGTGTAGAGCTTGTATGGCTCGGACAATACACCAAATTTGGCAATAAAGAGAGAGCACCACATTAATTTTTTGGTGCTTTTTCTTACATGTATAATTGGATAAAATATACAAATAAAACAAAGTTCTACAATTTTGAAACAAGATCAAATGATGTGATTGAATAAGGGGGGTATCTTATGTTATCATTTCTATTTCCTCCGATCTGTCCGTTATGTGCCAAAGAATTATTGGACAAAGGAGAACATATCTGTAAAATATGCAGTAAAAAGCAGATTTTTATCAAAGAACCCACATGTTATTCTTGTGGAAAATCAATGAAGAATCAGGAAAAAGAATATTGCAGTGACTGCAGACAGCATCCGAAGAATTTTGAACGTGGTATGGGGTTATGTATTTACCAGAAACCAGTTACTGATTCACTGGCTGCGATCAAATATAAGAATGAGAGAAAATTTGCACAGTATTATCTGGAAGAAATTCGAAAAAGAAAATACAGGGAATTGCTGAGACTAAAAGCAGATGCGGTAATTCCGGTGCCGATTCATAAAAAAAAGAGAAGAAAGAGAGGGTTTAATCAGGCAGAAATCTTTGCAAAGGGGATTGCAGAGATGTTGGATCAACCAATGTATACAAAGATTGTGGAAAGAATCCATGATACAAAACCACAGAAACAATTAAGCCCAGGAGAGAGAAAAAACAATTTAAAGAAAGCTTTTCGTGGGAATTTGAAAGAATATCAGAAAGCAGGGATGCCGAAAAGGGTATTGGTGATAGATGACATTTATACGACAGGATCAACAGCGGAAGCAGTGACGACAGCGTTAAAACAATTGGGAGTGCAGGAAGTTTATGTATTTTGCATAGCGATCGGAAAAGGATTTTCCTGATATTTCCGTCATGGTGTTTTGTGTACTGGTTTGTTATAAATTTGTGGCGAAACCCCACACGCTTGCGTATGGGATGAAAGCCACATTTCACTTGACATATACATAGATTAAATATACAATCTATGTATATTAAAATATAGAAAGGAAACAGAACATGAGTAAGAGCAACTATGATATAAACACGCATACAACAACACAAAATAATGCTGCACAATATCATTCAAGTCGTGGAGGAAAAAATAATGGCACGAACTAAAAGTGACAATGTACAAATAAATATTTCCATTCCTACTGGATGGAAAACAGAACTTGAAAATCTTGCTCGTATCTATTCTGTTGAAGAAGGAAAAACTATCACTTTTCTTGACTTAATGCGTAGAGGTATTCAGGAAAAATATCAATTAGGAGAAAAAGACAGTGAGTGAGGAACAATATCATAGTGCTTCACATTGTAAATATTTGATACAGTATCATATCATTTGGTGTCCAAAGTTCAGATTTTCAGTATTACAAGGAAATGTCGATATCATTCTTAAACAGATATTACAGAAAATTTGTAATGATTATAAATACAAGATCAAAGCACTCGAAGTGATGCCAGATCATATACATATTTTCATAGATGTTCCGCAGACAGTTGCTCCTTGTGATGTTGTAAGAACCCTAAAAAGTATCAGTGCTATCGAATTATTTAAAGTATTTCCAAAATTAAAACAGTTCTATGCGAAATGTGGAGTATTATGGTCAAGAGGATACTTTGTATCTACTGTCGGACATATAAGCGAAGCTACAGTGATTAAGTATATTGAGGAGCAGAAAAATGATAAGTGATAAAGAATATAAAAAACTTCTAAAACAATTTCATAAACTTTCTGACAGGCATATCTTGGTTGTAGAAACCGATATGCCAGCTTCTGATGTACAAAAGGTCGTGATTCTTTCTGATAAGATCAGAAAAGCAGGTAATGAGCTTGTTGGTCTTATGAGAAAGAATTATGACCAACTTATGCGTACTAAAAAATATCGCAAGTTGCTAAAACTCTATGGTTCTACCAAAGATAAAAAGAAACACAGAGATCTAGCAAATCAGCTCAATGAAATGCAAAAACAATACAATGTCACATGGGATCATTGTAGAAACGCTATGATACATATAGGTAAGAAATATAGTATTGATGCCGTATTTGCCCTTACAAAAGCTGAAGATATATGGCGTGGTATTGAAAAATGTCTTTATAACAATGGTAAAACTATTCATTTTTCTAAATATGGTGAGTTGCCTTGTATCAGGGCAAAACAGATAAATCGTGGCATTTCAATGTCTGTTAAAGATAATGGATTAAAATTCAAATTAAAGGGAAATGTATTTGGGATACAGGTTAAAGATAGATTTCAAACAGATGAAGTTTGTGCGGTTTTAGAATATTTATCAAGATCAGAGATCATAAATGATAAAGCAATAAATAAATTTTTAGATAAAGCATACTGTATTGATACATACAGACCTTGCTATGCTACTCTTGTACCTAAATTTATTCGTGGAAAATATAGGGTGTATTTGCATCTTACTATTGAAGGTAAGGCGAAACCTAAATATGATAGGTTTGGTAATCCAAGACATAAGTTTGGCAAAGGTATTATAGGTGCAGATATTGGTACACAGACTGTTGCGTATACATCAAATACTGAGGTGGGCTTGAAAAATCTTTCAGAGCGTGGTAACAGTATTCAGACTTCTGAAAGAAGAGAACGCCTGCTTTACCGTGCGATGGACAGGTCAAGACGTGCAACTGATCCGCAAAACTATAATGATGATGGTACTGTTAAAAAAGGCCGCAAAACTTGGAAATATTCTAATCATTATAAAAAGCTAAAAGCTAAACACTCTGAACTATGTCGTATCAATGCTATAAACAGACAGCTTGCAATAAATGAAGACGCTAACCATTTAAGAAGTCTTGGGGATGTATTTATCACGGAACCTAAAAATGCAAGTAAACTTATGAAACGAACTAAAGATACTACAGTCAATAGTAAAGGTAAGTTTCATAAGAAAAAGCGTTTTGGCAGATCCATAAAGAACAGATGTCCTTCTGGGTTTCAAACTACTGTAGAGCGGAAATTTAAGACATCAGGTGGTATATATATTGAAGTACCTAATAATTACAGAGCAAGTCAATATGACCATACAGCAGATGATTATATCAAGAAAAAGCTGTCTGATAGAATATATAAACTTACTGACGGAACATTGGTACAAAGAGATTGGTATTCATCATTCTTATTATACTGTTACGATTACAGAACTAAAGATATAGATAAAAACAAATGTATTTCTGAATTTGATAAGTGTTACAACAAAGAAAAAGCCCTGATCGAATGGATCAAGGCTAATAAGATCAAAATATTAAATAGCGGAATTAAGATAGCGTAAAACATATTTAGGGAGATTGACTATACTTCCTTACGAAAGTAGAAATTTACCGTCAATGTGGTCGTTGGACTGCTTGGTAATGAAAGTTCTGATTTAAATAGACTTACACTTGTAACTCCAAAGTCTGAAAATGATGTACGATTACAAGCTACACTTGACAATCAGAACCCCACGGGCTTGCCCATGGGAGTAGTCAGAATAGGGGCTGGTATATTTGTTGAAGGATATTATTTAGAAAGAGGAAAATAGATGGAACAACGATATGATTTAAGCGGATCATTGCTTCACTGGTACGATTATAATAAACGGATCTTACCATGGAGAGAGAATAAGGATCCATATAGAATCTGGATTTCCGAGATCATGCTGCAACAGACAAGAGTGGAAGCGGTAAAGCCGTATTTTGATCGCTTTATGGAAGCACTGCCAACGGTTTATGATCTTGCCAAAGTAGATGATGACCGGTTGATGAAATTGTGGGAAGGACTTGGTTATTATAATCGAGCAAGGAATTTAAAAGCAGCAGCACAGACGATCGTTGAAGAATATGGTGGACAATTGCCTGCTGATTATGATAAATTATTATCGCTGAAGGGCATTGGAATGTATACAGCAGGAGCGATCGGATCGATCGCATTTGAATTACAGGTTCCTGCAGTCGATGGAAATGTTCTTCGTGTGCTAGCTAGATTGTGGGGAGATGATTCTGATATTCTTAAAGATAAGACAAAGAAAGCGATGGGAAGAAGAATCATGGAATTTATGCCGGAAGACCGACCGGGAGATTTTAATCAGGCATTGATCGAACTTGGAGCAACTGTTTGCGTGCCGAATGGGCAGCCATTATGTGATCAATGTCCATGGGATACAGTCTGTAAGGCATATAAAGAAGATCTCATTGATCAATTACCGGTCAAGACACCAAAGAAGGCAAGACGGATTGAACATAAGACTGTATTTTTATTAGAATGCGGAGAGCAGATCGCAATCCATAAAAGAGGAGACAAAGGATTGCTTGCTGGACTATGGGAGTTCCCGAATGAAGATAAGAAAATGGATGCCGAAGATATCAAGGAATGGATGGCAGAGCATCATATGGAAGATGCGAAGACAAAAGCAGCAGGAAAGGGAAAACATATTTTCAGTCATGTGGAATGGCACATGGAAGGAGTAAGAATTTCCTTGAAAACACCGATTCAGAGTGAAAATTACGTCTGGGTACTAAAAAAAGAACTAGAAAATACGTATGCATTGCCGTCAGCATTTGAAATATTCCGTAAGATATTGTAAAATAGAAGTTACGTATATAATTATGGAATGTAAAATTCCATAAAAGCTAAATTATTATTAAAAAGGAGAACAGATTATGAAAAAGTTTTTAACAGTCGCATTAGCTGGTGTACTGGCAGCATCTATGCTGTTTACAGGATGTAGTAAAAAAGAAGAAAGCAAGGTTCCAGACAAACTGATCGTAGGAACAAACGCAGAATTTCCACCATTCGAATATATGAATGATAAGAAACAGCCAGATGGTTTCGATATTGCTATGATCAAAGAAATCGGAAAACGTATGGACAAAAAGGTTGAGATCCAGAACATGGAATTCAAATCTCTGATCGGGGCTATGGAGTCTAATTCAATCAATACGATCATTGCAGGAATGACAAAGACAAAAGAACGTCAGAAATCTGTAGATTTTTCTGATAGCTACTATACATCTAATCAGGCAATTATCTTAAAGAAAGACAGCAAGATCAAAAAATTATCTCAGTTAGAAGGAAAGAAAGTCGGTGTTCAGGAAGGAACAACTGGTGACATCATTGCTTCTGGAGAAAAATTTGGTGAAAAGAACAAAGTCATCGTAAAGACAGATGTAAAACGTTATAAAAAGGGTGTTGACGCTGTTATGGATCTGAAAAACGGTGCAATTGATGCGGTTGTTATTGATGAAAAACCAGCACAGGAATTTGTGAAAAACAATGCGAAGAAGTTAAAATTAGTTGTTGACTCTGCAGGTGCGGAATACTACTGTATCGCAATTACAAAAGGTAACACAGCATACAAAGAAGAGATCAACAAACAGATCAAAGCAATCAAAAAAGACGGAACATATGATAAGCTGAAAGCAAAATACATTGATTCCGCAAACTAGGAAATTAGGAAGGTAAGGTTTCAAAATGTTAGATTCATTTTACAGAGCGTTTGTCGCCGAGCAGCGCTATCTGCTGTATCTTGATGGATTAAAGGTGACGATCTTAGTATCTGTCATTGCAATTCTTATTGGTGTAGCACTTGGTACGATCTTGGCGTTAATGCGCTTGACGGCAGAGCAGAAAGGAAAGAGTACACTTTTATCGAAGATCGCATACGTGTACATTGATATCATCCGTGGAACACCAACATTGACACAGTTGATGATCATGTATTTCGTTATTTTAAAAGGTCAGAATGGACTGCTTGTAGGTTCCTTAACCTTTGGTTTGAACAGTGCAGCTTATGTTGCTGAGATCATCCGTGCAGGAATTCAGGCGGTTGATCAGGGACAGATGGAAGGTGGACGTTCTCTTGGATTATCCTATGTACAGACAATGAAAGATATTATCTTGCCTCAGGCGATCAAGAATATTCTTCCTGCCCTTGGAAATGAATTTATCGTACTGATCAAGGAAACATCTATATTAGGATATGTAGCGATCGTTGACCTGACAAAGGTATCAGATTTTGTAATTTCAAGAATCTTCGAAGCACTGGCACCATTGCTTGGAACAGCATTGATCTATTATGTGATCGTTAAGATCCTGACTCTTGGATTAAACGCATTAGAAAGGAGACTGAGACAAAGTGATAGACGTTAAGAATTTACATAAATATTTCGGATCTCTGGAAGTGTTAAAAGGCATTGACTGCCATATTGACAAAGGAGAATGCGTTTGCGTGATCGGACCATCCGGATCTGGAAAGAGTACATTTTTAAGATGCTTAAACTTATTAGAGACTCCGACAAAGGGAGATATTGTCATCGATGATATGCATTTGACAGAGAAAGACTTTGATGTAGATGCGATGAGAAAACGAGTTGGAATGGTATTTCAGCATTTTAACTTATTTCCACATCTGACAATCCTTGAGAATGTTACATTAGCTCCGATCCGTCACAAGATGATGACAGAAGAGCAAGCAAAAGAAAAAGCGATGGAATTGTTAAACCGTGTAGGCGTTGGTGATAAAGCTGATAATTATCCAGCGCAGTTATCTGGTGGACAGAAACAGCGTGTAGCGATCGCAAGATCACTGGCATTATCACCAGAAGTCATGCTGTTTGACGAACCAACTTCAGCACTTGACCCTGAGATGGTTGGAGAAGTATTAGAAGTTATGAAACAGCTTGCCCAAGAAGGTATGACAATGGTTGTCGTAACTCATGAGATGGGATTTGCAAGAGAAGTTGCTAATCGTGTATTTTTCATGGATGGTGGAGGAATCCTTGAAGAAGGAACACCAGAACAGATTTTTGACCATCCACAGGAAGAGCGAACAAAGGCATTTTTAAGCAAAGTATTATAAAAGATCATAAGAATAAGAAGGGAGATACACATACTTTAATGTTATATCGCCCTTCTTTTTGTATATAAAAAAATAAATTTGATATTAATTTAGGAAATCTTTGTAAAATTCAGGTTTCTCGATGGAAAACGACAAAATGATGTGCTATCATAAAAGGGTATTTAAGTGAATTAGGGGAATATATCAAATAAAAATAGGAAGGGGATAAGAAGTGAACCAGAATGTAAAGATAACCAGACAACAGGCAGAAGAAGAAGCTAAAATGCTGGAGAAAGTATTTGATGTTGTCAGGTTTTTGGAGGGGGATTTTTTTGAGCAGATGCAAGATGATCCACGCATCGGAGTAAAAATTGGAATGTGTCAGTGCTATGATTTTTGGAAGAAGAATAAACCATGTGAGAATTGTACATCAATGAAAGCATACGCGGAGAAGAAACAAAAAACAAAACTGGAATTTTTGGATGCAGATGTTTTTTTGGTGATTTCAAGATATTTGGAAATAGATGATGAAGCATGTGTTATGGAACTTGTTAAGCATCTTGAGAATGATACGTTGATCGATACCGATGGAAGGGACAAACTTGTTGGCAAGTTAAAAGGGTATCAGGATAAATTATACATAGATCCGGTAACAGGCGTTTACAATCGAAGATATTTTGAAGATGAGATTCGTAATATGCAGAATTCGGCAGGGGTTGCGATGATCGATCTGGATGATTTTAAATTGTATAATGATATTTATGGACATGATATGGGAGATCAGGTTCTCTGTATTGTTGCGGATGTGATCAAGAATTGTATTCGCAAGATAGATAAGTTAATACGTTATGGCGGAGATGAATTTTTATTGATCTTGTCGGATATGGTAAGAGGTACTTTGCGTGGAAAGCTGCTTCAGATTCAAGAGGCTATTGAGAATGCAACGATTCCAAACTGCTCTAGATTGAAGCTTACAGCAAGTATTGGAGGAGTGATATCGGAAGATGGGCAGATCGATGAGGCGATCGCGAAAGCAGACCAGTTGATGTATAAGGCAAAAGATCATAAGGCACAGGTCATAACAGAATGTGATAAAACGATATTTAAAAAGGAAAAAATTCAGAATAAACCTAAAATTTTGATCGTTGATAATTCAGAATTTAACCGTGCGATCTTGAAAGAGATTTTAGAGGAAACCTACGAAATCATAGAAGCTGATGGTGGAAATGAAGCATTGCATAAGATCGATGAATATGGAATGAAAATTTCGCTTGTACTATTAGATATCATTATGCCAGAAAAGGATGGTTTTGACGTTTTGAAATATATGGAAGAAGAGCGTTTAATCTCAGATATTCCAGTTATTATAATCTCAAGTGAGGATTCTGCGAATTATATCAGAAGAGCTTATGAGATGGGAGTTTCTGATTATATTAACCGCCCATTTGATGCCAATATTGTCTATCAGAGAGTATCTAATACAGTGAAATTATATGCAAAACAAAGAAGATTGATGGCAATGGTTACAAGAGTTTAGGACATTATTTACAAACAGATCATACGAGGTAAACTATGCAGTTAAAGAAGCTTATGATTGAAGTCATGGTCTTTTTCGTATTAGGCTGCTTTCTTTGTGCATGTGGAAAGACAAAAGATCAGACTAGAAAAACAACAAAAGATGCGAACAAAGAGATTATGATCGGTGGAGACAATTATCCGCCATTTAACTATACCGATGAGAATGGCAATCTGGCAGGAATCGATGTAGAATTTGCCAGAGAAGCCTTTCATCGTATGGGTTATAAGCCGGTCTTTGTAAATATTGATTGGGAGAATAAGAAAAATCTTGTGGAACAAGGAAAAATAGATTGTATATGGGCGTGCTTTTCAGTGACAGGAAGAGAAAATGATTATCACTGGGCAGGTCCTTATATGCTGAGCCGTCAGGTGATCGCAGTGAACGACAGCAGCAAGATCAATAAGTTGTCTGATCTTAAGAATAAAATCATTGCGGTTCAGTCTACAACCAAACCAGAGGAATTATTTCTAAAACAAACAGATTCCAAAATACCAAAAGTAAAACAAGTCTACAGTATGGAAAACAGAGAATTGATCTATACTTCTCTGAGCAGAGGATATGTAGACGCTATTGCAGCACATGAGATCTCGATCAGACAGTATATGTCTGATTTTGAAGCAAAATACAGAATTCTTGATGAAGATATTCTTGAGACTGGAATTGGTGTTGCGTTTGCAAAAAATGATAAAAGAGGAATAGAAAAAGAACTGTCAAAGACATTAAAAGCAATGGTCAAAGATGGAAGTGCCAAAAAAATTCTACAAAAATATGTTCCTGATGCAGAAAAATATCTGGAGGTGAACAGCCTTGAGAGATAAAGCGGATAAAAGATTATGGACATTGAGTATTGTTGGCTGTGTGATCGTTGTCTTGACAGTTCTTTTTGTGTCCGTAAAAATAGAAACAAACAATACCAAAAACAGGATTCATTCGACGATGGAATACATCAAGGATCAATATTCCATGTATAACAGTTTTAATGAAGCAGTTGAAGCAAGAAGTCTTGTCAGAATGGTTGAAAAAGTCCAGCAGACGGCGAGAAATTTCAAAACAGATAAACAGGCATTGGAAAAAGAATATTTAAAACAGTATGCAAGGGAACAAAGACTTACGGGGATTATTGTATTAAATGATAAGAATAAACAAATTGCACAATATCATACTGGACCAAAATTTAAAAAAGTTTTGGGTTATGTCATGGAGAAAGAAACACTTCGTGATGTAAAGAATTATCCACAAAAATCATATATGGCAAGAATTGAGCTGAAAAATGGAGGCTATATTGATCTGGCATCGTATGGAAGAAAGGATGCAAAAGGAACGGTTATAGGATATCAGTATGTAAAAACCGAATATGCGAAAAACAATAATCTTACAATCCAAAACGTGCTTGCTGGATATAAGCGGGAAAATGATGGAACGATCGTAATCACAAATGGAAATGATATTATAGCATCAAATGATGAAAAATTAATTGATACAAAGGTACAGGAAGATTCTATTATTAATGAGATCCGACAAAGTGTAAAAGTAGGACAGTTTGCAATCATTCGAAACGGTATCAAACAATATTTTACAAGTCTTGATAAGGGACGAAATTATTATATTTACGTGTATGCAGAAGACAGGAATCTTGTAAAAACATTGACGAGTAACATTGGAATAGCGGTTATTTTATATGGAATTTTTGTGGCAATCTTAATGATGATCAAGGCAAGATCCAATCAACAATATGAACGCATTCAGAAACAACGAGAAGAAGAGTATAAAAAAGAATTAGAAAAATCAGCAAAAGAAGCAAAGAAAGCCAATATTGCCAAAACAGAATTTCTGCAAAGAATGAGCCATGATATCCGGACACCGATCAATGGAATCCGGGGAATGGTAGAAGTTGGAGATTATTATAAAAGTGATATAGAAAAACAATCAGAATGCCGCAAAAAAATATGGGAAGCATCAGGCTTCTTACTAGAATTGATCAATGAAGTTTTGGATATGGGAAAATTGGAATCGGAAGAAGTGATCCTGGAGAGAAGAAGTTTTAATTTCTTTCAATTGTTTCAAGAGATTCGAACGGTTATTGAAAAACAGGCTAGAGAGAGAGGAATCAATATAGTTGTACATAAATATAATGTGATTCATGAAGATTTGATCGGAAGTCCAGTGCATGTAAAAAGAGTTGTGATGAATATTTTAACAAACGCGATCAAATATAACAAAAATAATGGAAAGATCTGCATAGAATTTAATGAAATTCAGAAAAATTACAATACTATTATTATTCGATTTAAATGTGAAGACACTGGAATTGGAATGAGTGAATCATTCCAAAAGACGATCTATGAGCCATTTGCACAGGAAAAAGCAGGGGCACGAACAGTTTATGGTGGAACGGGACTTGGGATGCCGATTACAAAAAGTCTTGTAGAGAAAATGGGAGGAACAATCTCATTTGAGAGTGAGCAAGGTGTGGGAACGACGTTTTATATTGAGCTTCCATTTCAGATCGATCATAATATAAAGCACGAAGAACTTAAGACAAAAGAGATAAAAAAAGCATCGATCAAGGGTGTCAATGTATTGCTTGCCGAAGATAATGAATTGAATATGGAAATTGCAGAATTTGTTCTGGAGAGTGCCGGGGCGAATGTAATTAAGGCATTTAATGGAAAAGAAGCATTGGAAATTTTCAAAGAATCGAAACTAGGAGAAATTGATATTATCTTAATGGATGTGATGATGCCGGTGATGGACGGATTAGAAGCAGCGAGATATATAAGATGGAGCAATAAAGAAAATGCCAGAGATATTCCGATCATTGCGATGACAGCGAATGCATTTACGGAAGATCGTAGGAGAGTTTTGGAAGCGGGAATGAATGAGCATTTGGCGAAACCGTTGGAATCTGAGGTGTTGATCAAAACGATCGCGAATTATTGTGGGAAGGTCGATCATTTTAAATAATAATACAACAGATTGTAAAACATTGCATGAAAACTGTCAAAAAATTGTGAATAATTGCTAAAAACATGCAAAAAAACAGATAAAATACTAGCAAAAATAAATAGAAAGGACTACAATGGTTGGTATGAAAGGAGGTTTTACTGATGGAAAGAATAGCAGAGAAACTTTCAGAGATCGAAAAGACAGCGCGTGCGATCGTAGATAATGCGCAGGAACAAAAGCATCAGATGGAAATGCAGATGCAGAAAAAGAGGGATGCATTTGATGCAGATATGGAAAAGGAGACGAACGAAAAGATATTAAAGATTCAGTCGGATCTTGCAACAAACATGGAAAAACTTCTAAAGAAACAAGAAGAACAGAATAACAATGAAATAGAATCTTTAAAACAAGACTTCAAAGAACATCACAGCGAATATGCAAAACAGATATTAGAGCGGGTGATCAAAGTATAGGAGGCGATAGCATTGAGAGATGTGATGCGCTACAGCGGAATTGTGACGAAAGTCGCAGCAATGCGTGCAAAGCTTTTAAAACCACAGGATTATGAACAGCTGGCTTCTATGGATACAGTGACAGATATCATTGAATATCTGAAACAGACAAAATCGTACGGAAAATTTATCACACAGATGGATGAATCACTGTATCACAGAGGTAATATCGAAAAAGTCCTGATCCAGTCATTATATGATGATTACACAAGACTTTATCGTTTCGCAGATATGCAGCAAAAAGATTTTTTAAAGATCTTTATGAAGCGGTATGAAGTAGATTTGGTTCGATATTGCTTAAGAATTGTATTTAATCACAGTAATGTACCATTTGATCTGAATTACAAAAAGCCATTTTTTGATAAATATTCAAAGATACGGATTGACCAGCTAGTGACGGCAAAGAATATTGATCATCTGGTAGATTACCTGAAGAATACAGAATATTACGCACCACTGTCAAGAATCCGACAGTCAGGGGCATCGACATTAGCGGATTATGAACTGGCATTGGATTTATATTATTTTTCTATGATGTGGAAAGAACGCAAGGGAAATTGGGATAAAAAAGATAAGGAAATGCTGACTAAAGAATTAGGAGCAAAGATCGATCTATTAAATCTTCAATGGATTTACCGAGCAAAGAAATATTACCATATGCTCGCACCAGATATTTACACATTGTTAATTCCGATTCAACATAAACTTTCGAATCAGGAATTTAAAGATCTGGTCGAAGCGCCATCAGTGGAAGAATTCAAAAGAAGATTAAATGAAACTTATTACGGAAAGAAATATGAGTTCGGAGAACAGGTGCAGATTGAGAGTATTGTGAATGAATGTGTGGAACATATCTTAACGATCGCTTACAGAAACCATCCGTATTCTCTGGCAAGTATACAACAATATTTATTTTTAAAGGAGGAAGAGATTTATAAGATCACCACGGCACTGGAATGTATTCGCTATGGATTATCGCAACGGGAGACATTACAGTATCTGGTGCAAAAGCAACGACGTCAAGGAGGTAATGCATCATGATCGTAAAGATGAAATTCTTAAGCATTTCCGGACCGAGAACTGATATTGACAGGGTAAGTGCATCTTACCTTTCCAAATACGAAATGCAGCTGGAAAATGCGATCACAGAATTGAAAACGACAGATAACCTCATGCCGTTTATGGATGTGAATCCTTACAAAGAACCGCTTTCTAAAGCGGAACAGTATGTATTGATGCTTGCACAGCCAAAAGGAGAGATGGATACATCTCTTACGGCAGATGAGATCCTGACAATGATCAGGGATCTCAATCATGATTATCTGGACCTTAAGGCAAGGGAAGACCGGTTAAAGAAGCAGAAAGAAGAATTATTAGAAAAACTTCATGAACTTGAACCGTTTCAGCCTTTAGAGTTAAATTTAAAAGAAGTTTATGGCTATCAATATATGAAAGTCAGATTCGGACGAGTAAACGTAGAGTATTATCAGAAACTTGAAAAATATTTATTCGATGATCTCAATGCAATTTTTTTAGAAGGAATTCGAAATGAAAATTATGTGTATGGATGTTATTTTGCGGCACATAAGGAGATGGGAAAGATTGATTCTACCTTTAAATCTCTGCATTTTGAAAATATCGCACTTCCAGACGATTACGAAGGAATGCCGGCAGAGATTTGCAGAAATTTAAGAAATCAGATCGATGAGATTGAAAAAGAAATCGAAAATATCCAGAAACAGATGAAAGATTTCTTATCAGTCAAGGCAAAGAAGATTCGAGGAGCGAGATATAAGTTAGAAGAATTATCCAATAACTTCGATGTGCGTAAAATGGCAGCCTGTATGGAAAATGAAGAACAGGAAGATTACTACATTCTCTGTGGATGGATGAGTGAAAAAGATACACAGGCATTTATTGAGGAGACAAAAGATGATGATAGGATCACGATCATTGTTGAAGAAGGAAGAGAAAAATTCTTCGGTGATCCACCAACGAAATTACAGAATCCCAAATTCTTCAAACCATTTGAAATGTTTATCAGAATGTATGGACTGCCATCCCATGATGAGATGGATCCAACCATTTTCGTGGCACTGACTTATACCTTTATCTTTGGAGCGATGTTTGGGGATGTTGGTCAGGGATTGTGTTTGTTTATCGGCGGGGGATTACTATATAAGATCAAGAAATGGAATCTAGCAGGAATCATTTCTGTTGCCGGAATTTTTTCTACATTCTTTGGCTTTATGTTTGGAAGCTTCTTTGGATTTGAAGGAACGATCATTAAACCAATGTGGTTATCGCCAATGCATGCGATGATGAAATTACCGTTTGTTGGGCAGTTAAATACTGTATTTATTGTGGCAGTTGCATTTGGTATGGCACTGATCCTGCTTGCGATGGTATTTCAGATCATCAATGCAAAGAAACGTGGGGATAAAGAAAATTTATTCTTCAGCCCAAATGGAGTTGCAGGACTTGTATTTTATGGATTCCTTGTCTTAACGATCGTGCTTTATATGACAGGTCATAAAACACCAGGAAATATCATGATGATCATTTTCCTTGGAATTCCAGTGATCATGTTCTTATTAAAAGAACCATTAGGACAGCTCGTGGAAGGAAAGAAACCAAAAGCAGAAGGCGGCGTTGGAATGTTTCTGGTGCAGGGATTTTTTGAATTGTTCGAGACGATGTTAAGTTTCTTCTCTAACACGATCTCATTTGTGCGTATCGGGGCATTTGCAGTGAGCCATGCGGCTATGATGGAAGTTGTTCTGATGCTCGGAGGGATCACAGATGGAGCAGGAAATCCAAACTGGATCATCATTGTTCTTGGAAATATTATCGTGTGTGGACTAGAAGGTCTGGTTGTCGGAATTCAGGTATTGCGTCTGGAATATTATGAAATGTTCAGTCGTTTCTATACGGGATCAGGAAGAGAATTCCATCCGTATGACAATCATGCAGGCAAGGAAAATTAGGAGGTATCGGTTATGACATTAGCAATCAAATTAGCGATCATCGCAGCATTAATCTTAAGTATATTTATTCCATTTGGTTATTTTCTTCATGGAGAGAGAACAAAGAAACGTTATAAACGAAGTATTGCATTTAACGCTTTTTTCTTCTTCGGGATCATTGTGATCGCCGGAGTGATGATGTTTGTCACAGATCCGGTACAGGCAGCACAAGCAGGTTCTGATGCAGGAATGGCAACAGGACTTGGATATCTGGCAGCAGCATTATCAACAGGACTTTCTTGTGTTGGTGGTGGTATTGCCGTAGCGAGTGCCGCAAGTGCAGCCTTAGGTGCGATCAGTGAAGACCCAAGTGCTTTAGGTAAATCACTGATCTTCGTAGGTTTGGCAGAAGGTGTGTGTCTGTATGGATTGATCATTTCATTTATGATCATTGGTAAACTTGGATAGATCAGGAAGTGATAGTTATGAAAATGTATTTGATCAGTGATAATGTAGATACATTGACAGGAATGCGGTTAGCTGGGGTTGATGGGATCGTAGTTCATGAAAGGGATGAACTAAAAGAAGCGATCGAGAAGGCTATGAGTGATCCAGAGATCGGGATCGTGCTTCTGACAGAGAAATTTGGAAGAGAATTTCCAGAATTGATCGATGAGATCAAGTTGGAGCGGAAAATGCCGCTCCTGATCGAGATTCCTGACAGGCACGGAACTGGACGGAAGAAAGATTTTATCACGTCTTATGTCAATGAGGCGATCGGATTGAAATTATAAGCCGGCTGTAGAAGGAAGGTGACAACGTTGACAGTAGAAGAAAAGATTTCACATATCAGAGAAGCTGCCATGGAAGAAGCAAGAGCCAGAGGGAATGAAATCATAGATCAGCATCAGAAGGCATTGGAAGGTGTGTTTAAGACACATAAACAAGAAGCTGTGATGCAGGCAGATACGAGGATCAAGACCGAAACAGCATCGGCAAGGCAGCAGTTAAATACGGTAACATCCAAAGGACAGTTAAAACTTCGAAGGCAGTTAAGCAGAGTTCAGAATGAATTAAAAAATAAATTGTTTGAGGAAGTCCGAGCAATGATAGAAGAATATATGAAAACCGAAGAATATAAAGAATTATTGGTATCTTATATTACCAAGGCAGCAAGATTTGCAGAAGGAAATCCATTGACGATCTATATTAACAGTTCGGATGAGGATAAAAAAGATTTCCTCGAAAAACGAACTGGAATGACAGTAACAGTCAGCGAAGAAGATTTTCTTGGAGGAATCCGTTCGGTTATTCCGGGAAGAAATATCTTGATCGATCATTCATTTTCAGGTGCTTTGGAGAAAGAATACGAAGAATTTACCTTTAAAGGGGGTGTGACAGGTGAGTAAGACTGGAACGATTTATGGAATCAACGGACCTGTCATTTATCTGGCTGGAAATACTGGATTTAAGATGTCAGAAATGGTTTATGTCGGAAAAGAAAAATTAGTTGGGGAAGTCATTTCTCTGGATAAAGACCGCACGACGATTCAGGTATATGAAGAAACATCAGGATTAAAACCGGGTGAGATCGTGGAAGCAAGCGGGGAGGCGGTATCCGTCACATTAGCTCCAGGAATCCTTGATAACATTTTTGATGGAATTGAACGTCCCTTAGAGAGGATCGCAGAAAATGCAGGTGCATTTATCACAAGAGGTATCAGCGTAGATTCACTTGATATGGAGAAACTGTGGGATACAAAATTAGTTGTCAATGAAGGAGATGTTCTTCATGGCGGCGATATCTATGCCGAAGTGCAGGAAACAAGAGCCATCGTACACAAATGCATGGTACCGCCAGAGCTTACAGGAACGGTTACCTTTGTGGCATCTGATGGAGAACATGCGATCAAGGATCATATGATCACGTTAAGATTGGACGATGGAACGGAAAAACAGTTAACAATGATCCAGAGATGGCCAATCCGGGTCCCAAGACCTGTTCACGACAGGATTCCAGCATGTGTGCCACTGGTAACAGGACAGAGAATACTGGATACGATGTTTCCGATTGCCAAAGGTGGAACTGCGGCAATTCCAGGTGGATTCGGTACTGGAAAGACAATGACACAGCATCAGATTGCCAAATGGTCCGATGCAGATATCATCATTTATATCGGATGCGGGGAACGTGGAAATGAGATGACGCAGGTACTGGAAGAATTCTCAGAATTAGTAGATCCGAAGAGTGGAAACCCATTGATGGACCGAACAACACTGATCGCCAATACATCCAATATGCCGGTGGCAGCGCGTGAAGCATCTATTTATACAGGGCTTACGCTGGCAGAATATTACCGTGATATGGGATATGATGTCGCGATTATGGCGGATTCTACCTCAAGATGGGCAGAAGCGTTAAGAGAATTATCCGGTCGTCTGGAAGAGATGCCAGCAGAAGAAGGATTTCCGGCATATTTAGCTTCCAGATTATCTGCTTTTTATGAGAGAGCTGGAATGATGCATAACTTAAATGGAACGGATGGTTCTGTAACGATCATCGGTGCAGTATCTCCACAGGGAGGAGATTTCTCAGAGCCAGTTACACAGAATACCAAACGATTTGTCCGCTGCTTCTGGGGACTTGATAAATCCTTGGCTTACGCAAGACATTTCCCAGCAATTCACTGGTTAACGAGTTACAGTGAATATCTGACAGATCTCGGCGGCTGGTATAGAGATCATGTATCCCCAAATTTTGTGGACTATCGAAACCGCTTGATGGCAATCTTAAATCAGGAAAGCAGTTTGATGGAGATCGTAAAACTGATCGGTGGAGATGTTCTTCCCGATGATCAGAAATTAACGTTAGAGATCGCAAGGGTGATCCGATTAGGATTTCTGCAGCAAAATGCCTTCCATAAAGATGACACTTGTGTGTCCATGGAGAAGCAGTTTAAAATGATGGAAGTTATTTTATATCTGTATCAAAGGAGCAGGGAACTTGTAGCGAGAGGAATGCCAATGAGCGTGCTAAAAGCAGAAGGAATCTTTGAGAAAGTCATTGCGATCAAATACGATGTTCCGAATGATAATCTGCAATTACTTGATCTCTACCATAAACAGATTGATGATTTCTATGAGGCAGTACTGGAAAAGAATGCATAAGGAGGCGGTCATTTTATGGGAATTGAATATTTAGGACTAAGCAGCATCAATGGTCCGCTTGTTATTCTGGAAGGAGTACAGGATGCATTTTTTGATGAGATCGTTGAATTTACGGTTGATGGAAAAACGAAAAAGATCGGAAGGATCATTGAATTATACGAAGATAAAGCGGTTATTCAGGTATTTGAGGGAACGGAAAATATGTCCCTTGATAATACAAGAACAAAATTAACCGGACATCCGATGGAAGTCTCTCTTGCACCAGATATGCTAGGAAGAACGTTTAACGGAATCGGGAAACCAATCGATGGATTAGGACCACTGATCACAGATGTGAGGCGAGATGTCAATGGACTTCCATTGAATCCAGTTCGAAGAAAATATCCAAGAAACTATATCCGTACAGGTATTTCAGCAATCGACGGATTAACAACACTGATCCGTGGACAGAAACTTCCCATCTTCTCAGGGAACGGACTTCCACACGATCAGTTAGCAGCTCAGATCGTAAAACAGGCATCACTTGGTGATGGTTCAGATGAGCCATTTGCGGTAGTTTTTGGAGCCATGGGAGTCAAACATGATGTTGCAGATTTCTTCCAGAAAACATTTGAGGAAAGTGGTGTTGCAGATCATGTATGTATGTTCTTAAATCTTGCAAATGACCCAGTTGTAGAACGATTGATTACACCAAAAGTAGCCTTAACTGCAGCAGAATATCTTGCATTTGACTGCAACATGCATATCTTAGTTATCCTGACAGATATGACATCGTTTGCGGAAGCGATGCGTGAGGTATCTTCATCCAAAGGAGAGATTCCATCCAGAAAAGGATATCCAGGATATTTATATAGTGAACTAGCGACACTTTACGAACGTGCAGGAATCATCGAAGGGGCAGAAGGTTCGGTCACACAGTTACCGATTCTTACAATGCCAAATGATGATATCACCCATCCGATTCCTGATTTAACTGGTTATATCACAGAAGGGCAGATCGTACTGGATCGTAACTTAAACGGACAGTCCATTTACCCACCGATCAGTGTCTTGCCATCACTTTCTCGTCTGATGAAAGATGGAATTGGAGAAGGATACACAAGAGAAGATCATCAGGATCTTGCAAACCAGTTATTTTCCGCTTATGCAAAAGTGGGAGAAGCAAGAAACTTAGCATCTGTTATCGGAGAAGATGAGTTATCTCCAATTGATAAAAAATATCTGGAATTCGGAAAGGCATTTGAGGAACGATACATCGGTCAGGGGCCGGAAGAAAATCGTTCCATGATCGAAACATTGGATCTTGGATGGGAATTATTAAAGATCCTGCCAAGAGAAGAATTGGATCGAATCGACACGAAGATCATCGATAAATACCTGCCAAAAGAGCAGGACAGCTAAAGGTGGTGAGACTATGGACCCACGAGAATTCCCGACCAAAGGAAATCTGATCGCAGCCAAGAATTCTCTTGCATTGGCAAAACAGGGTTACGATCTGATGGATAAAAAAAGAAATATTCTGATTCGTGAGCTGATGGATCTGATCGATGAGGCGAAAGATATACAGGAAGAGATTGATACAACATTTACAAGAGCGTATGCATGCCTTCAGAGGGCGAATATCCAACATGGGATCAGTAAGGTAGAAGAACTTGCTTATACGGTTCCAATCGAGGATTCGATACAGATTCAGACAAGAAGTATCATGGGAACAGAGATTCCATATGTGAAATATGATGCACATGAGAATCAGTTGACGTATGCGATGGATGGGACATTTGAGTCAATTGATATTGCAAGAGAAGCGTTTCGGCAGGTGAAGGATCTGACGATCAAGCTTTCTATGGTGGAAAATGCAGCTTATCGGTTGGCAACGAGTATTAAGAAGACACAGAAGAGGGCAAATGCTCTTAAAAATATTACGATTCCAACTTATACTGGATTGGTTTATAAGATTTCGAATGAGCTGGAAGAGAAGGAAAGAGAGGAATTTACACGGCTTAAAGTGATTAAGCGGATGAAGCAGAAAGGTTAAGGCGTGTGAAATCAAATAGTAAAAATGGAGGGAATCCTGTATGGCAGGATTCCTTTTATAATAAGCTTTTGCAATAATGAAATGTAAAACAATGGAAAATATTACAAAAATATCTTGAAATAAATAGAGCATCTTGGTATAATTCAAATTACAAAAATTGGATATTAATGTAAAAAGGAGGAAGGGCATGAAAGATACCATTTATTCAAGAGAACAGTATTTAAGAAAAAAGGCAGCAGAAAAAGAACCATTAAACATTCAATTGACAAACAATTATGCATTTCGCAAATTATTTAAAATGAATTATATTGCAAGAGGATTTTTGATTGCATTATTGGGATTGGATGAAGAAGATGTTGTGAAGCTAGAAGTTATTGATCCGTTTGAAGAGGGGGAGAATGAAGAAGAAAAAGAGGGAATTCTGGATATAAAAATTTATTTAAACGACAATAAGAAAATTAATATTGAAATGCAGAATCGTTATCAAGAAGACTGGACAGAACGAAGTTTGTTTTATAATTGCAGAATGTTTACGGAAGGACTTTATCATGGACAGCCATATGGCGATTTAGAACCATGTATTCATGTTGGGATTTTGGATTTTGATTTAATGAAAACACCTGGATTTCATCATCATATTAAATTATTAGATATAAAGACAAACGAGGAATATAGTAGTAAGTTACAATTTCATGTGGTACAATTAAAACAAGTAGAATCAGCAACAGAAGAAGAAAAACAGACAGAATTGTACTATTGGGCGAAATTACTTGCGGCAAAGGATTGGAAGCAGGTCGAGGAAACAATTCGTGGGAACCCATATAGAGAGGCGGTGAAGAATGAGATGTATAAGATGAGTCAGGATGAGAAAGAACGGTATTTATATCTGAGAGAGGAAATGGCAGTGAGTGACGAGGTGAGCCGGATGAGAACTGCTAAGGATGAGGGAATACAACTGGCAAAGAAAGTTTTCAAGTTATCTCAAAAGGGTTATACTGCAGCACAGATAGCAGAAGAATGTAACATTGAAGAATCCGAAGTGAAAGAGATATTAGCATGAATTTAATCAAAACAAAAGGACAGAAGATTGCTCCAAATTATCAATCTTCTGTCCTTTTGGCCCTTTTCCAGAAATCACATATTCATAGCTTTCAAAAAGAAATCCTTACCACCAAAATTTCCAGATTTCAATATAAGCTGTAAATGCTCATCTTCTTCAGGGATTAAAACAGGAACCCCAGGGCAGATTTCCTGACCGATATAAAAAGCGGTATACCCTAATCTTGAGGTCACAGCTCCAGAAGTTTCTCCACCAGCAACAATGATTTTGTGATAGTTATGATCTTTTGCATAAACAGCAATGGAAGATAGAATAGACTCTATTTTCCTGGCAGCTGTATAAAGTGCAGAGGATTTTTTTTCTGTTTTAAAATTTTTCAACACAGCATCACTATATATTAACAATGGACTTTTCTGCTCATCAATAAGTGATGTTATGTAAGTCAGATCATCACTGGATTCATTGATAGATAAACATTCATAATTTTCGCTAAAATGTTGTATTTGCAGCCTGGTAGCTTTTGAACAGCTTCCACATAAAATGATCGTGCGGTTATCAAAAGATGTCTGAAAAATTTTTTCTGGAGAAGAAAAATCAAAAAGAAATTCTAATAATCCACTTCCACCACTATAGAGAAAATTATCTCCAAAACAAGATACGATTCTTTTAGCATCCTGAGAATCAGAATAATCAGGGACAATATAAAACTTTGAATCTGATCTCATTCTCTCTTCCAGAAATGACGTTAAAGACTCGTTTCGTTTCAGTACAAAACAAGGGTATTTGCTTTGTAGTTCCATAATTTTAGGAATATAAGAATCCCACATGGGATTTAACGGGTGATCTTTTAAAGGGCTTTCTGATAACTTTTGATGATTCACATAAAGAATGCCATTTTCAACAGTACGCCCATTTACTGGAAGGGATGGACAGAGAATGCTGTAAGGAAGATCATAGTAGTCGAGAAGGAAATCCATAACAGGTCCAATATTTCCTTTTGGTGTAGAGTCAAAAGTAGAGCAATATTTATAATATAAATGTTCAACATGATACTGATCTAAAAAGAGCAGAACGTCATGAACTTTCTTAAGCGCATCAGATACAGGAATACTGCGTATTTTCAAGGCAAAAACTACACAGTCACAATCAGGAAGAGTTTGAGGGATTCCTGTTAACAAAACAACATTTGCGTGTTTCCGTTTTAGAAAACTTGCGGCATCTGCCCCGCCTGTAAAATCATCTGCAATAACAGCAAGTTTTATATGTTTCATAAGTATGCCCCTCCGTTAAAAAACTAAATGATTCCAACAAACGATATTACTCAGGAAGAAATTGTGTAAGATCAGTTTCTTCATCGTAAACACGAAGCATTTCAATATCTTTGATTTCAAAAATAATAAGATCAACGGTTGTCAGTGTTGGAGTATATCCTTTTACAATATGACCACCAAAGACATTACCAGAAGCATCACACATTGTCGCATGAAAATGTGTGTCATAGGCATTATTATTTTGACAAACAACACCGGTTCCATTTAGAAATTCTACTGGGCCGTCTTTTTGCAGAACATTCCCATATCCAGCGCCGACTTTCGCATCTTCTTTTGGAACAAGATACATATAACCACATTTTTTAAAACTTCCAAAACAGGTAACATAAGCATGTTTAATATTATTTTTTTTACATACTTCTTCAATACCTTCGATCAAATCTGTGTCGGGCAGTAATCTTGCAGCAACTGTTTTACCTGTAGTTCCGCAGGCATCATGAAAACGTATCATAATAAAATCCTCCTTACCAAGCTCTATTTTCCTGATCAAATAATTTCACATAATGTTCCAGACGGTCAGAATATCCCTTGATAAAAGACGGAATCAACTGCCATTTATCAAAGTTTTTATCTTGAATAAAAGTTTCTAATTCTTCTTTTCCGGCAACGACAAGTTCTGTTGCAAGGTTGACTTTCTGAATACCATTTTTTACAGCTTTTCTTAAATTTTCATCACCAGTTCCACTTCCACCATGTAATACAAGTGGTATATCTACAATATCGGTAATCTGTTTTAACAGATCAAAATCGATGTGAGGAGTGCCGTGATAACGTCCATGAGCAGTTCCGATAGCTACAGCAAGACAATCGATTCCTGTTTCTTCCACAAATTTTCTTGCTTCTTCAGGGTTTGTAAAATGATCAGAACCATCGGAAGAATAATCAACACCCTGACCAACGTGACCTAATTCAGCTTCTACACTGATATTAAGAGGACGGCACATTTTCACAGTCTCTTTTGTCTGTGCGATATTATCTTCATAGCTTAAAGAAGAACGATCGACCATAATGGAAGTAAAACCAGAATTGATTCCTAACATGATATCTTCATAACTTTTTCCATGATCTAAATTGATCGCAAAAGGTACTGGAGATTTTTCTACAAGATCACGGATCATGTGTACAAACCACGGAAGATCGGGATGTATAAAAGCATTCACATCAATGATCATCGGAGCATTACACTTTTCAGCAACTTTGATAACAGCACGTACGGTATCCTCACTTTGTACATTCGGGGCAGTAACACCATAATTATCTTTTTTTGCTCGATCAAGAATTTCCTTCATAGTAACTAACATAAATACCTCCTTTGTAAAAAATATTTGCATAGAAACTTTGGAATTGTGGTTATTATAAAAAATATTTTCACAAAAGTCAATAAAAAATAGATCAAATAAAAATATATTTCATCTACATAAAAATTCATATCTAAAATTTAGTTTCGCTAAGCAATAATTCTACATCGTTTATCTGAGTTGGCAATTTATCATCAAAATTAAAGAGAGGATAATTTTTAATAACATAAATGAGAGCATCATTGACAGCGAGTTCTAATAAATGAGAATCAGCACGAACATTTTGATCATGCATTTCATTCGTGTCGTTAATCTGTAAAATAGCATCTGAAAAATCCATGATCTGAGAGTTTGGATCAGCAGTGATCACAAGAATCTTCATTTCTTTTTTCTTAGCAAGGGAAAGCGCTTTTAAAACCTGTGTTGAAGCACCAGAACGACTGATCGCAATTACAAGATCAGAAGAATCACCAAGTGCAATGTTATTAAAATACTGTTCTGGCAATGAAGAATACATACAGGATTGCCCGTTCCTCTGAAGGCGGAATCCAAGATCAGAAGCAATCGGGATTGTATTTCCAGCCCCTATAATATGACATATTCTGGCTTCACAGATCAATTTTGCAGCACAGAGCAGATCATTTGTAGAGATGAAACTTGAGAGTGAACGAATGCGGTTTGCACAAGCAGAAAATATTTTTTCACTTGTAAGTAAGGGGGCATTGTTTAACATATCACTGTCTTTTTGTGCGACATCATTTGAAAGAAGAAGCCGCATTTGGAAGAAACCATTATACCCTAGATGTTTTGCCATTCTGACAATGGAAGCTTCACTTGCATGAGCTTTTTTAGCAAGCTGTGAGATATTAAGAAGGGTTACTTCTTCAAGATGATCAAGGATATATTGTGCAGTTTTTTTCTCTGCAGGAAAGAGTTCTTCAAAGTTATGTTTAATATTTTCGATGACTGACGTTTTTATAATTTGCATGGACAGCTCCTTTCTGATACTAAGAAAGTTAACACGAATTATAAAGTGTGTCAATTTGATATCTTTCAAAAAGTGGAAATGTGGAAATTCAAATGCGGAAATGGAGGAAAATGTGGAAATATAAAAGCGGAAGTACCTTTGGTTTGGAATAGACTAAAAACTATAGAAATGTCACAAAAAAATTCATATAATAAGCCTATCGAAAGACAAAAGTGACAAAAGAAAGGAGCCAAGTCATGAAATTAAAAATGGTAGGTCTTGGAAAAATGGGATTTAATTTAGCCCTGAATATGAAAGACCACGAGGTTGATGTAGAAGGATTCGATGTAAATGAAGAAGCCAGAAAGAAGGCTGAAGAATCTGGAATTAAATCATATGAAACTCTAAAAGGTTTGGTATCTGCGGATCAGAAAGATGTGATCTGGGTTATGTTACCAGCTGGAAAGATCACAAATTCAGTATTAGATGAATTAAGTGGTTTATGTAAAAAAGGAGACATCGTGATCGATGGTGGAAATTCAGATCATCGAGACAGCTTAAAGACAGCAAAGAAGATGGAAGAGAAAGGAATTTATTTCTTTGATATCGGAACAAGCGGAGGGGTTTACGGAGCAAGACACGGGGCAAGTTTTATGTGTGGAGGAGATCCGGAAGTATTTAAAAATGATCTTCAGGAAATGTTAGAAAGCATTGCAACAACAAACGGATGTCTTTACACAGGAAAAACAGGAAGTGGTCATTATCTTAAAATGATTCACAATGCAATGTTATATGGATACATGCAGACATTAGGAGAAGGATTTGAACTTCTTGAAAAAAGTGAATTTGATTACGATCTGGAACACGTTGCAGATTCACTTAGTAAATCAAGTGTTATCAGAGGATGGCTGTTAGAACTTGCAGCAAATGCATTTAGAAAAGATCCAGATCTAGAAAAGATCAAAGGAGTTGTTGGAGCAAGTAAAACAACAGGATGGACAATCGAGTCTGCTTGTGAACTTGGAGTTCCAATCCCAATTATTTCTACTTCACTGATGATGCGTTTAAGATCAAAACAGGATGATTCATTTTCAGCGAAAGTGATCGCATCTTTAAGAGATGAGGTTGGAGGACACAAAGCTCAGTCAAAATAAAGGAGAAATTATATGTGGTTTTACAAGATTGAAAGAGATGAAAAAAATAAAAATATCAATATCACATGGAATACGACAATGACATACATCAAAAGTATTCTAGGAGTTGTCGGTGTAGGAGCATGTTTGTTTAATCTTGTATGGCTTGCAGCAATATGCTTAACGATTTTAGCTGTGGCACTGACATATTATTTATATCGATATGGAAATCTAGTTCGAATACTTCATAGCCATGAACAAAAAAAGGGATTAGAATATACAGGTAGCCAATATTCATTTAAAGATCCATTGATCGTAACAATTCCGCAGGTGAGAAATATATGAACAGACAAGAAAATTTAATTCAGATTCTTTTAAAAGCAGAAAAACCACTTACAACACAAGAATTAGCAGAGCAGTTAAATGTCAGCAGCCGGACGATTCGATCTGATCTTGAAAAAATAGAATCAGAAATCCTGGTTCATTCCATGAAACTTGAAAAGAAACCAAGAGTTGGTATTTGGATTGAAGGTACACAAGACGAAAAAGATGCATTGTTTCTTGATGTAAAAGGAGAACATGACTTAGTAGAGTCTTATTCGAAAGAATACCGAAGAGGCTGCATTTTAGTACAGATATTGCTGTCAAAAAATAAAATATATCCATATAAATTACAGAATAATCTTTATGTAAGCAAGTCAACAATTGAAAAAGATCTTCAGGAGATCTCAAAATGGCTGGAGAAATATGATCTTAGTTTAATGAAGAAACCAAGTATAGGTTTTTATGTCAGTGGAGATGAAGAAAATATTCGAAATGCAGTTGCTGCACTAGCAGGTGAACTGAGTGAAAAAAATCAGTCCATTGAAAGCTTGATGGAAACATATCTGGATATTGATGTTAAGGAAATCGAAGACATTATACATAACTGGAATGACAATTATAATATGCACTTAAATGAAGTGAATATAAACAATCTGGCTTTTCATGCATCGGTTATGTTAATGAGAATAGGTAAAAATAAAGCATTATTAATAGAAAATTCAAAAGCCTTGGATAGTGAGACATTTTCTTATAAAGAAGAGTTCGACATCCTGATAAAGGAACTTTCAACATATGGAAATTGTGAGATTCCAAAAGATGAAGCAGATTATCTGCTTATGCATCTTTTAGGTATGTATTTGAATGAAAGCTCATTTTTAGAAAATGATTTTTTAAATGATCTGAGAAAGATTGCTGAAAATATAGCAGAAGATTTTATTTTGAAATCCGATAAGATTATGTCATTAGATTTAGAATCAAATGACCAGTTTAAAAGATCACTGATGCTTCATTTGCTTCCAACAGTATATCGTTTGAAATATGGATTAAATCTATATAACCCATTATTGAATGAGATTAAGACTAATTATGCCAGCTATTATTATCTGGCTCTGATCATCAATTCAAGTTTCAAAAAATATATCGGAGCAAATGCAAGTGAAGGAGAAATTGCTTATGTGGCATTGCATTTGTCAGTAGCTGTACAGCAGGCAAAAGATCATGTGCAGGTAGCGGTTGTCTGCTCTCTTGGAGTAGGAGTATCAAGATTACTTTCTGTAAAGCTTCAGGAAAACTTCCCAGATGTAACATTTATTCATTGTTCCATGAATGATGAGGAACAGTTAGAAAAATGTAAATATATCATTTCAACAGTGGAACTTAACACAGACAAACCTTATGTACAAGTAAATCCGCTGCTGACGGAAGTAGATGTACAGAAAATACGAACACTATTAAGAAAAAATCCAAGTATTAATAAAACAAATTTCTCCATGCAGACAGTAAAAGTCTTTCATGAGCAAATTGATAAGATTCAGGTCTTGCAAGAGATGTCAAATTATCTTCGCATGTGCGGCGCAGTGACACCAAGATTTTTTGAAGGTGTTTTAAAAAGAGAAAATATGGGATCTACGGAAGTAGGAGATGGTATTATCCTGACACATGGATTCCATGAGGATGTAAAGCGAACACAGATTGCATTTTGCAAGCTGGATCATCCGATTGTCTGGAACACACAGGAAGTTGATTTTATCGTAATGTTAGCAGTTGCAAAAACAGATGCAAAAAATGTAATGCAAATGAACTGGTTGTATAAAATGTTAAGTAATATGGAGATAGTCAACAAGATAAGAGAATGCAAGAAAGACAGAGAAATATATGAAACATTAATAGAAGCAAGTAAAAAACTTTAAAGGAGGGTACATATTATGAATTTATTAGACATTCTGGATCTTGATTTAATAGATCTGGATATGGATGCAACAGATAAAGATGGAGTTTTAAAACAGTTAAGTTCTATGCTTTATAAAAAAGGAAATATTAAAGATCTGGATAAATTCCTGGAAGCGGTTTATGAAAGAGAAAGCATTGGAGAAACAGGTCTTGGAGGGATTGCGATTCCTCATGGTTTAACAGATCAGGTAATCAATGCAAGTGTTGCGATCGGAAAAGTAAAACAGTCAGTAGAATGGGAAAGCCTTGATGATCAGCCAGTAAGTCTGATTTTCTTATTAGCAGCACCAACTGGAGATCTTCAGAAGACACATCTTCAGAATCTATCACAGCTTGCTAGCGTTGTAGCACATAAAGCACATGTCGACGCGTTAATGAAATGTGAAACAAAAGAAGAATTTTTTGAACTATTTGAAACTTATTTTAATGAATTTACAAAGAGAAAGGAAGCTTAATTATGAATATTGTTGGAATTACATCTTGCACTTGTGGAATCGCACATACTTATATGGCTAGAGAAAAACTGTTAGAAACTGGAGAAAAATTTGGATGGAGTGTAAAAATCGAAACACAGGGAAGCGGTGGTGTTGAATTTGCATTAACAGATGAAGATATCAATGCTGCAGATTGTGTATTGATCGCATCTGATGTTGCTGTATCTGGAACAGAAAGATTCAAAGGAAAACCAATGGTTAAAGTACCTGTTGCAACAGCAATCAAATCACCAGAACATCTTCTTCGTAAGATTGAAGAAAAATTAGGTGCATTGAAGAAATAAAAGTACTGAAAGGAGAGAAGATATGTTAAAAGACGTATTTAAAAACTTAAAGCAGCATTGTATGAGTGGTATCTCTTATATGATCCCTGTTATCGTTATCGGTGGATTTTGTACAGCACTTGCTCGTCTGGCAGGGAATGTTGATACAGCAGGAACTATTGGATATGCATTCTTACAGGCAGGAAATGCAGCATTTGCATTAATGATGTCCGTACTTTGTGCAGGAATTGCTTACTCTATCTGTGGTAAACCAGGAATTGCACCAGGTGTAGTAGCAGGATATTTGTCAACACAGGTAAAAGCCAGTTTCCTTGGAGCATTAATTTGTGGATTCTTAATTGGTATTATGATCTTATGGATGCAGGAACATTTCCCAGATTCAAAAGCTTTGAAATCAATGTATCCGATCGTTATTTATCCGGTAATATCCGGAATTATAGCGACGCTGTTGATCATGTTTGTCTTTGGACCGCCTCTTGCAGCATTAACACAGGCAGCTGTTGACTTCTTTATGAATATGAACACGGGATCAAAATTCTTATTAGGATTTATCTTAGGATGTATGACCGGATTTGATATGGGAGGCCCTGTGAATAAAATTTGTTTCTCTGTTGTCAGTGCATTCGCAGCCTCTGGAATCTGGGGACCTGCAGCCGGAAAAAATGCGGCGGCTATGGCACCTCCAATGGGTATGGCAATTTCAGCACTGGTATTAACTCCTAAAAAATATACAGAACAAGAAAGAGAAGATGCAAAAGTTGCGATCGCAATGTCATTGTGTCAGGTAACAGAGGGTGCATTACCATTTGCCTTTAATGATCCGAAACGAGTCATTCCGGCGGTAACAATTGGTTCAGGTGTTGCTCATGGATTAATCTTAACTTGGGGAGTAACAGTTCCTGTACTGCATGGTGGAATCTTCTCGGTTCCACTGGCAAGTAATCCAATGTTATGGATTGCAGCATGGTTGATCGGAGCTATGGTTACAGCGGTAATTGTTTCTGTAACAAAACCAGCGCGTCCAGTTGAAACAGTACATGAAGATGAAGAATTGAAAGATGATTTTGATATTGAAATTGGATAATCAGACAATTCGCAGTAAAACGTATTTTATCGAAGAATAGAGAAGCTGCATTATGCAGCTTTTCTTATACCCAAAAAAGGAGAAAAAACCATGAAAATTGAGAAAAAACATTTAGATGAGATGAAGAGATGCTACTGTGCAAGCAATATTTCCTTTGATGGAGAAAATCATGTACTACTTGCAAGTGAAGATCCAGAAGTTGCTTGTAACATGTATTATGGAAAAGATTTCGAAAAGAAACAAAATGTCTGGACAACACCAGGTGGATGTATGTCAATCGTTCCGATTCCAGGAAAAGAAAAGGAATTCCTTGCTGTACAGGAATTTTATTTAAAAGTAACACCATCTTTAGCTAAGATCGTATGGGGAAAATACGAAGATGGAGAATGGAAATTTAAAGATGTAGTGTCTATTCCATATGTGCATCGTTTTGGCATTTTCCATGCGAACGGAATTAATTATCTGATTGCTGCAACGGTAGCGACATCCAAAAAAGAAAAGAACGATTGGAGTGTACCGGGACGTATTTATGTTGCAGAATTACCAGAAGACCCTGCAAAGGGTGTTGAACTTGAAATTTTAGTTGATGGATTATATAGAAATCATGGATTCTGGCAGACAAAGGAAGTCGGAAAAGATGTTGGATACTTTGGAAGTGATCAGGGAATTCTTCGTGTCAGTGCACCACAGAAACGAGGAGGACAGTGGAAGACAGAACTGATCATGGAAGGACATATCGGAGAAATAGCAACGGTTGATATTGACAATGATGGTGAAGATGAGATCATGACGATCGAAGAATTTCATGGAGATACGATTCAGATTTATAAAAAGATTAATGGAAAATATACAAAAGTCTGGAAGTATGATAATGAAATTGATTTTGCACATGCACTTGTTGGAACAAAATTAGCAGGACAAAATGCGTTTGTATGTGGAGTAAGAAGAAAAGACTGTGAATTATTTGCTGTTACTTATGAGGATGGAGAATATAAAGTCACAATGATAGAAAAAGGAGTAGGACCTGCGAATCTGTGTGTAGTTAACGAAAAAGACAGAGATATCATTGTAGCAGCAAACCACACAGCAAATGAAGCAGCTGTATACTTTGTAACAGAATAAAACCTGAATACATATTAATAAGCGAGGGATTTTATGTTAGAAGAATTAAAACAGAAGGTATTAGAGGCAAATTTATTATTACCGCAACATGGATTAGTTACATTTACATGGGGAAATGTATCAGAAATTGACCGAGAAAAAGAAATTGTTGCAATTAAACCAAGTGGAGTAGAATACAGCAAGATGACAGCGGAAGATATTGTTCTTATAGATCTTGAAGGAAATATCCTTGAAGGAGAATTAAGACCAAGTTCTGATGTAGATACACATTTGGAATTTTATCGAAACTGGCCAGGAATTGGCGGGGTTGTACATACACATTCCACATGGGCAACTGGTTTTGCACAGGCAGGAAAAGATATTATCGCGTTAGGCACAACGCAGGCAGATTATTTTGACGGAGCAGTTCCATGCACCAGACTCATGACAGATGGAGAAATAAAGGGAAGTTATGAATTAGAGACAGGAAAAGTCATTGTGGACGAATTTAAAAGACGAGGAATCAATCCGGAAAGAGTACCAGGGGCACTCGTACATAGTCATGGACCATTTACATGGGGAAGTGATGGTTTTAATGCGGTTCATAATGCAGTTGTTTTAGAGGAATGTGCAAAAATGAACGCAATTGCGATGTTGGTCACAAATCCAGAAATTGGACCAATGCAGCAGACATTATTAGAGAAACATTTTAACCGTAAACATGGTCCGGGGGCGTATTATGGTCAATCAAAATAAAGAATACTATTTGGGACTTTATGAGAAAAGTATGCCTAATACACTTTCATGGGAAGAAAAACTGGAAGTGGTAAAAGAAGCAGGTTTTGATTATCTGGAAATGAGCATTGATGAGACCGAAGAAAAACTTGCAAGACTTGATCAGCCAGTGGATGAAATAAAAAAGGCAATCGAAAAAACAGGAGTTCCTATAAAATCCATTTGCTTAAGTGGTCATCGAAAATATCCATTAGGATCACATGATCCTAAGATCAGGGAACGAGGAATGAAAATCATGGAGAAAGCCATTTGCCTGGCTGCAAGATTAGGAGTACGAGTCATACAGCTTGCTGGATATGATGTATATTATGAACAAGGCGATTTTCAAACAATAGATTATTTTAAGACAAATCTGAAAGAAGCTGCTATCATGGCAGCGAAACAGGGAGTATTGCTAGGGTTTGAAACAATGGAAACCCCTTTTATGGATACGGTAGAAAAAGCAATGGTGTATGTAAAAGATGTGGATCAGGCATATCTTGGAGTATATCCAGACATCGGAAACCTGAAAAATGCATCTCTTTTATATGACGTAGATGTTAATGAAGACATAATGACAGGAAAAGGACATATTTTTGCAACACATTTAAAAGAGACAGTTCCAGGAAAATATAGAGAAATTCCATTTGGAACAGGACATACTGAGTTTGTAAGAAATATAAAGACTTTAAAACGACTGGGAGTCAGAATGTTTGTAGGAGAATTCTGGTATGTCGGAAACGATGATTGGAAACAGGTAATTATAGATGCAAAGGATTTCTTAAGAGATAAACTGGAGCAAGCATAATATAAAAATCTTACAAAGATTTAAAATTGACACAAAATAAAAAATATGCTATCTTAACAAAAGAAAAAGGGAATGAAGTTCTCCCTCGAAGGGATTCGAAACTGCTTATTAAGCTGATGACTTCTGTGTAATGAACACAGGGGTTATCAGCTTTTTTGATGTTTGGATTATATAAAAAAGAAAGGATTTTAGGAAAATGCAAAAGAAAGACTATATTATACAACTGCTAAAATATATCATCATGGCAATCGTTGTAGGAATTATTGTAGGTGCGATCGATGCCTTGTTTGGAAGAGTGCTGATCGCAATCTCAGAGTTCAGGACCATACATTATCAATATTTACTGCCATTCCTGCCAATTGCTGGGCTGGTGATCACAGCAATGTATTACGTATTCAGTAAACTAAGTCTAAAAGGAATGAAACTCATTTTCGAAGTTGGCCAGCAAAAAACAGATGCCATCCCATTACTACTAATTCCATTAGTAATGATCGGAACATGGTTAACGCATCTATTCGGAGGAAGTGCTGGCAGAGAAGGAGTTGCAGTTCAGATCGGAGCAACCCTGTCTCATGCACTCGGAAGAAAATTAAACTTCCCAGAGAATGGAAGAATAATGTTAGTCATCGGTATGGCAGCAGGATTTGGAGGGTTATTTCAGACACCATTAAGTGCAACATTCTTTGCAATCGAGGTAATCGTAATCGGGAAAATGGATTATGAAGCACTACTGCCAGCATTGGCGTCTGCATATATAGCAGCATTTACATCTCATAGCCTGGGGTTAGAAAAATTTTCAGTTGCAATTAAAAATACCATAAATTTAACTGGTACGAAAACGATCATATCAGTAATCATACTTGGAATTTTATTTGGACTGACTGGAAGATTGTTTTCTTTTTCATTAAGTAAGTTAAAAGTATTCATGGGAGAAACGATCATGAATCAGTATTTAAGAATCGGAGTTATGGCAATTCCATTAGCAGCATTATTGTTTATTATTCACGGATCAAGATATAGTGGACTTGGAACAAATATAATCTCAGCAGGATTCGCAGGACAGACAATCTATAGTTATGATTGGCTCCTAAAGTTATTATTTACGATTTTTACACTGGCAATTGGATTTCAGGGTGGAGAAGTTACACCACTGTTTTCGATTGGAACATCTCTTGGAGTGATCCTTGGAGGTATACTTGGACTACCACCAATGTTATGTGCAGCACTAGGATATGCAGCAGTCTTTGGAAGCGCAACAAATACACTGATCGCACCGATCATGATTGGATTAGAAGTGTTTGGAGGAGCTGATATGGTGCTGTTTGTTATTGTCTGTGCGATTGCTTATGGGGTGAATGGGAATATATCTATTTATGCACAAGAAAAAATTTAATTTGTGTGTTGGCCAACTGTAGATTTCGAGTATATGATCAAAAATAAATAAGCAACCGAAAGTGATGCGGTGGAATTTTGCTCATATTTTGAACAAATCGCTGATTCGCCCAATTTCCTACGAAAACTCGCTCTGGAGTTTTGTCTAAGACCAAAGTCTTTGAAGCTCAGACATTCGTCCAATTGGGCTGCGAATTTATTCAAAATATGGCAAAATTCCAATGCATCACTTTCGGTTGCTTATTTATTTTTGATCATATACCTGAAGTCTAAAGTGTGGACAATTACAAGATTGAAAAATTCAAGTGGTGTGTATGGAGGACAGTATTGGTTGTAAAATAGGGAACTTTCAGACAGAAAGTAATGTTATTATGCTTCATAAACATTCCAACAAATCGGTGTCTGAGAGTTTATTTATCTTCCATCAACGAATACAAAACTTATCAGCCAATATAGTTTAACACACGCATTGTGTAGTGATTTGAATAGCGTTCCGTTGTATGAGTCAGAAAGAAGATAAGAAAAAATATTTATAAGAATACAGGGTGACAACATGAGCACTTTTTGAATGCGTTTTTTACAAATTCGCAGCGCCCTGTGGTTGATTGTCTGACCGTAGCTGCGGGCATTTTGGCTCACAGCCAGGGAGTTATCAAAGGAACAGGCGCGAATCAGCGATTTGTAAAAAACGCTTTCAAAAATGCGGAGTGTCGCCCTGTATTCTTATAAATATTTTTTCTTATCTTCTTTCTGACTCATACATGCAACACTACCTACAAATCACAATTTGCAATAAATTTCGTAAAATGTTAAGATTAATAAAGAAACACACCCAAGGAGAAATGCAAAAATGGAAGAAAGATGGGACATTTACGATAAGAATAAACAACTGACAGGCCGTACAATGAAGAGAAATGACTGGACATTAAAAGATGATGAATATCATCTGACAGTTCTTGGAGTCATTAGAAGATCAGATGGCAAATTTTTGATCACAAAGAGAGTTATGACAAAGGCATGGGCACCAGGATGGTGGGAAGTATCTGGTGGTGCTGCACAGGCAGGGGAAGCATCTTATGATGCAGTTCTTCGTGAAGTGAAAGAAGAAACAGGACTGGATGTTAAAGATGCTGAAGGCGGATATATGTTTACATATAAGAGAGAGAATCCAGGAGAAGGAGATAACTATTTTGTAGATGTTTATCGTTTTACATTAGATATCGATGACAGTGATGTAAACTTTCAGGAAGCAGAGATTGACGGCTATATGTTTGCCTCAATAGATGAGATCAAAGTATTTGCACAGGAAGGAATTTTCCTGCACTATGACAGTATAAAAAAGGTATTTGAGTAAGGCAATGAGTTCAACAATAAAACGTAATAAATATGAAATTGATATGTGCAATGGAACGATTATGGATAAACTGATCTCATTTTCGTTACCATTGATGTTATCCGGAATTTTGCAGCTGATGTTTAATGCAGTGGATATTATAGTTATTGGAAGATTTAGTGGGAGCCAGTCGCTTGCAGCGGTTGGATCAACCACTGCCCTGATCAATATGTTTACCAATTTATTTATTGGAATATCCCTTGGAGCGAATGTTTTATCCGCAAGATTTTATGCGGCGGGCAAAGATAAAGAAATGTCTGAAACCGTTCATACGGCAATCACACTGGCGCTGATCAGCGGAATTATTATGGTCTTTGTAGGATTGATCTTTGCAAAACCAGTATTAGAATTAATGGATACACCAGATGATGTGATCAATCTTTCCACTCTTTACATGAGAATTTATTTTATGGGGATGCCGTTTTTTATGCTTTATAATTATGGAGCATCCATTTTAAGAGCGGTCGGAGATACAAAACGTCCGCTGTTTTATTTGATCGTTGCTGGAATTGCAAATGCAGGTCTTAACATGTGTCTGGTTATCATTTTTCATCTTGGCGTTGCAGGAGTTGCGATCGGAACGGTAATATCACAGCTGATTTCAAGTATACTTGTGCTTCGATGTCTGTATCGATCAGAAACAAGTTACCAACTGCATTTTTCAAAATTAAAGATTCAAAAGGAATATTTAAAACAGATTTTTCAGGTGGGAATTCCAGCAGGAATTCAAAGCACTGTTATTAATTTTTCTAATGTATTATTGCAGTCATCAGTGAATTCTTTTGGATCGATCGCAATGGCAGGATATACGGCAGCAAATAATATTTTTGGATTTTTGTATGTTACAGTGAATGCAGTGACACAGGCTTGCATGAGTTTTACCAGTCAGAACTATGGTGTTGGAAAATGGAAACGAATGGATCGTGTCTTGATCGACTGTCTGATCTTATCATTTGTTGCAATGATGATCTTGGGAAACAGCGCTTATTTCTTTGGTCCTAAACTCTTGACGATCTATACAAGTAATTCAAAAGTAATTCAATGTGGAATGGAAATCTTGTTATATACAACGGTTACGTATTTCCTCTGTGGATTTATGGATCTGTTTCCTGGAGCACTTCGTGGAATGGGGCGTTCTGGTGTGCCAATGATCCTTTCGATCATTGGGACAGTAGGAACAAGAATCGTATGGATTTTCTGGATCTTCCCGAATCATAGATCTTTGGATATTTTATTTATATCATATCCAGCATCCTGGATCATAACGATCGTATTACAGGTGATCTGTTATTACTTTGTGAGAAAACAATTATATGCAAAAATGAGAGCAGAAGCATAATAACAAACAGGCAGTACATTAACCAGAACTGGAAGAATGTACTGCCATTTTTTGTTGGAATCCTGTATATCGGAATTCTATTTTTCCTTTTTATGAATATGAACCTCAGGAATTGCTACATTATCATAGAGAATAGAATGTTTTTCTTCTTTTTCCTGTTCTATTTCATCAATATGTTCCTCAATCTCATCAAAATCTTTTGTATGGATCTCGGGTATTGCAACATTTTCGCTTTTCATTTTATATTCTGATTTCTCACGGAGCTTATTTCGGATTGCTTCGCGTCTTTTTTTTCTTTTTCCAAACATTTTTCATCGTCTCCCTCTAGATTATAGAAAATTGATAAAGAACGTGATCACCAGACTATTTAAGAAGTCTGCAAATAAACTACCGATCAAAGGTACCAGAAGGTAAGCTTTGACGGATGGGACATAACGTTCACAGATTGCCTGCATATTCGCCATGGCGTTTGGCGTGGCACCCATTCCGAAACCACATACGCCAGAAGATAATACAGCGGCATCATAGTCTCTTCCCATGATATTAAATATTACAAAATAAGTAAATAAGAACATCAAAATAGTTTGTCCTGCAAGTAATGTGATCAGTGGAAGTGCAAGGTCTGCAAGCTGCCATAATTTTAAAGTGATCATGGCGATTCCTAAGAATAAAGATAGGCTGATACCACCAATATCATTGATCTCACCCATATAAATTGTAAATTGTCCAGAATATTCGCCGATGTTACGCATAAATGCAGCAGCAATCATGGCACCGATATAGATTGGGAATGTCATACCTGTCATGGAAAGCAATTTGGAAATGATCGTTCCGATCCCCATGGCGATGATCAGCTGGAACACGGCAGCTGGATACATACTTGTGTGACGTTCATGCTTTTTCTCTTCTTCAATTAACAGGCTGTTATCTTCAGGAATTGCAGTCTTTAAAAGATTTTTCTTCTCAATCAGACGTTTTCCAACGGGACCGCCCATGATACTTCCAGCGATCAATCCAAATGTAGCAGCAGCTGTACATAAAGTGCTGGCACCTTTAACACCAAAGTCTTCAAGAACAGGTCCAAATGCACCAGCGGTACCATGACCACCGATCATAGGGATAGAACCTGTACAGAGTCCAACCAAAGGACTGATCTGTAGTGCTTTGGACAGACCGACTGCAAGAAAGTTCTGGCATATGATCAACATGATCACAAGGATCAGGAAAATGATCAAAGATTTTCCACCACTTTTTAAGACTTTTAAGTTTGCCTGAAATCCAACAGATGTAAAGAAGAATACCATACAGACTTCTTTTAGAATATCATCAAAGGAAAATTCGGCAAATCCAGTTACATAACATACACAGGTAAAGATTGCAAAGATCACACCGCCGATCACAGGTGCAGGAATACAAAATCGTTCTAAGATCGCAATCCTGTGTTTTAAAAAGTTTCCTAACATCAAAACGACTACGGCAACCGCGATCGTCTGATACATATCTAGTTGTATTGTCATTTATTTACACCGCAGCGGTTAATTGCTTCCTTTCTCTGTATTTACTGTGATTCCATGTTGTTTATAATAGGCAGCAGCACCGTCATGGAATGGAATCGTGATACCATCAACGGCAGTTGTCTCATCAAGAGAAATATCTACAGGTAGTGCATACTGAATCTGCTGTTGATTCTTAAACAGAATCTGTGTAATGTCTTTGACAGTATCTTCGGAAAGTTTATCACTTGCAAGAAGAACAGCTTTGACACCAACAGTTTTAATTTCTTTAGTCTGATTTACATATGTACCTGCAGGTATTGTATATTCTGTGTAAAATTTATAAGATTTCTTCAGACGAGAAACCCCTTTTTGATCAAGACTGACCAGACGAATCTTACACTGTTTTGACAGCTCATTGATCACAGTCGTCTGAACACCTGCGGTACAGAAAAATGCATCAATATCGCCAGATTTTAATTTCTTGGCGGCATCTGTATAATTCAGATTTACAGTATCAACAAGTCTTTCGTTTAATCCATAAGCATTTAAAATCTGCAACGCATTCTGTTCAGTTCCAGATTCTTCTTCACCAATGCAGACCTTTTTCCCTTCTAGATCATCCATAGACTGAATGTCTGAATCCGCAGAAACCACAATCTGACAGGCTTCTGTATAAAGGGAAGCAACAGCACGATATCCCTGATATTTCTTATCATTTTCAAAAATACCAGTGCGGTTATAAGCATCATTGATCAAATCCATTTGGGCAACAGCCATCTGAATGTAATCTTTAGATAACAGACGAAGATTTGCAGCAGAACCTGCAGTTGTTTTTACTTCAATGTTATATTTTTTACTCTTAGATGAGATAAGGTTGGCAAAAGTATCACCAAAAATCTGGTAAGTACCACCGATTCCAGCAGAACCAAAGCGGATTTTTCCAGAATTCATCTTACACCCAGTCAAGCATGTACTGATCATAATTGCGACAGCACAAAGTACCATAAGTTTCTTTTTCAAAATATCACCTCTCATTTTTAACATTTCCTTGTCTTTATTTTAACATTAAATTGTTATTTCGAATAGTTTTAGGGCAAAAAAATTATTCATGACCTTCGTTATATAGTTTTTGTATGTTTTCAGGAAGTTTATCAGGCAACATGGCATTTATAGCATCTTCATTACCATCTTTCATTGCTGTTTCATAATACCAGCACTTGAATTTTAAGAGGGAAAGAGTTTTTTGAAGTTCGTGGATTTCAGTTTCAACAGCTGATTTTCTGGTTTCAAATAATTCTTTCCTTTTTTCATAGCTTGCGCTGCCTTCAGATACCCAGAGAAAAAATTGCTTTATATCTTTGATCTCAAGACCGGATTTCTTCAGACATTCAATAATACGAAGCGCTTCCAATTCATTATCACTAAAATAACGGATGTTTCCTTTACGTTCCAGATTAGGGAAAAATCCTTCCTTGTCATAATACCTTAAGGTAGAAACAGGAAGATCAAACATTGTAGAGACTTGACCGATCGTGTACATAGAAAAACCTTCTTTCAAAATATTCTTGACCTAAAGTTAACTTTAGGTTGTATGATATAAATATCATACACTATTGCTAGTGTATTTACAAGAAACCAGACAAGGAGAAAAATAGATGTATATTGAAAATATCAATGGTCCAGAAGATGTCAAGAAATTATCCGAGGATCAGTTAAATGTACTTGCAGAAGAAATTCGTGATGCATTATTAAAAAAATTAAGTAAGCATGGAGGTCATTTTGGACCGAATTTCGGTATGGTAGAAGCAACGATCGCCATGCATTATGTATTTGAATCGCCAAAAGACAAGATCGTATATGATGTTTCCCATCAATCTTATCCACACAAAATGTTGACTGGACGTAAGGATGCATTCCTATATGAAGAACATTATGATGATGTATCAGGATACAGTAATCCAGGAGAAAGTGAGCATGATCATTTCACAATTGGGCATACATCAACTTCTATAAGTCTTGCACTTGGACTTGCCAAAGCAAGAGACCTAAAAGAAGAAAATGGAAATGTGATCGCAGTGATCGGAGATGGATCTTTAAGTGGAGGGGAAGCATTAGAAGGTCTTGATTATGCCGCAGAATTAGGTGGAAATCTGATTATCGTAGTTAATGATAACGATATGTCGATCGCAGAAAACCACGGTGGATTATATGATAACTTAAAAGAACTTCGTGATACAAATGGAGAGGCGGAATGTAATCTGTTTAAGGCGCTGGGATTAGATTACATTTATGTCAAAGAAGGAAATAAAGTCGTTGACTTGATCGAAGCATTTAAACGTGTTAAGGATACAAAAAAAGCAGTTGTTGTTCATATTAATACGCAAAAAGGAAAAGGATATAAATTAGCTGAGGAACATAAAGAAGAGTGGCATTATTGTGCCCCATTTGATGTGGAAACAGGAAATCCTTTAGATTCCTTTGATGGTGAGGATTTCTCAAGTGTAACAGCACAATACCTGTTAAAGAAAATGAAAGAAGACAAGAAGGTTGTAGCGATCACTTCTGCAACACCAACAGTTATGGGATTTACAGAAGATAAACGTAAGGAAGCTGGAAAACAGTTTATCGATGTTGGAATCGCGGAAGAAACAGCAATGGCAATGGCGGCAGGAATCGCAGCAGGTGGTGGAAAACCGGTTTATGGAGTATATTCAACATTTGTACAGAGAACTTACGACCAGATCACACAGGATCTGTGCATCGATAGCAATGCAGCAACGATCGTGACTTTCTGGGGATCTGTTTATGGAATGAATGATGTTACTCATCTTGGATTACAGGATATTCCAATGATGAGCAATATTCCAAACTTAGTATACCTCGCACCAACAACAAAAGAAGAATATCTGGCAATGTTGGACTGGAGTATCGATCAGGATCAATATCCAGTCGCGATCAAACTTCCAGGTGGAGAAATGATCTCTGACGGTAAAAAAATAACAAAAGATTTCAGTCAGTTAAACAAATATGAAGTCACAGAAAAAGGAAGCAAAGTTGCAGTCATTGGACTTGGAACATTCTACAATATGGGATGTGAAGTTGCAAAAGCAGTAGAAGAAAAGACAGGAACAAAAGCAACTGTGATAAATCCATATTATATTACTGGAATTGATGAAGTATTATTAGAAGATCTAAAGAAAGACCATGATGTAGTTATTACATTAGAAGATGGATTTTTAGAAGGAGGATTCGGAGAAAAGATTGCACGATTCTATGGGAATTCTGATATGAAGGTATTTAATTATGGAGTGAAGAAAGAATTATTAGATCGATATGATATTGAAGAACTTCTTAAGAAGAATCATTTGACGGTTCAGCAGATTGTGGGGGATCTTAAATTTTAATTTGTATGAGTTGAAGGTCATCGAGTATTTAGAGAAAAAATGAAAGATAGCATATGAGCAACACGAATTCCATTGACGGAGTTTTGACAGAACGCCTATTCGCTGGATCTCCTGCAATAACTCGCGTTGAAAGTTACTGAAACCAGTAGTCTTTGACGCTCAAACAATTGCCCGATCCAGCTGCGATTCCGTCAAAACTCCTATGGGATTCGATCGTTGCTCACATGCTATCTTTCATTTTTTCTCTAAATACCTGAAGACTTTCAATCATAAAAATAAGAAAATTCAGGCTGATGGATGTATGTTAAACATTATTGTTTTTCAATTTTTGTAGTGGTAGACAGATGTTTATTATAAATGCTAATATAGTAAAATATTCACCCCCACCAATAACTTCAGTTCATCAAACTACCCTACAAATCGGTGCTTGTAGATTTTAGCTAAACTTCTGTTAACGAATACAAAAATTATCAATCAATACCATACAACATACACACTGTATAGTGATTTGAATTACGTAAATTATTTGAATATTATAAAAATGGTTATATGTCGGCGACCGTAGGAACACGCCTGCACTTAGCGAGTGGATAATCGTAAGATCATTCAGGAGCTTAGTACAGCTGCGTAGTGAGTCGAGCGAGAGCGCGTCGCAGACATATAACCATTTTTATAATATTCCACCAATAATTTCCGTCATCAAACTACAATTTACTCACCAAAACTTATACCAATCGTCTTAGCGTCCTTAATCATCTGGCACTTCGGATCAACATATTTTAATTTTCCGGCAACTTCAGATAATGGAACCTTTTTTGTATCTCCATCAACGATACCAACCATATAGCCATACTCTTTATTAAGGATCAATTCAGCGGCATATGCTCCAACTCTTGTAGCAAGTACACGGTCGTAAGCACAAGGAGCACCACCACGCTGTGTATGTCCTGGAACGGTGACTCTGATCTCACGATTTGTTTTTTCTTCTAGTGCAGCTGCAATCTCATAAGCAACAGAAGGATATCTTCTTTCTGCAAGTTTTGCCTTATACTGTTTCTTCTTTAACTTCGCATCTTCTTTTGAAATAGCACCTTCAGCAACTGCGATAATCGAGAATTTCTTTCCAGCTGCAAAGCGGTTTTCAACAACTTCGGCTACTTTATCAATATCATAAGGAATTTCAGGCAGCAGGATTACGTCAGCTCCACCAGCAATTCCTGATTGCAGGGTAACATGTCCGACTTTATGCCCCATAACCTCGATGATAAATACACGGCTGTGAGAAGAAGCTGTTGTATGGATTCGGTCGATCGTATCAGTTGCAATATCAACGGCACTCTGGAATCCGAATGTCATTTCAGTTCCCCAAAGATCATTGTCAATTGTCTTTGGAAGTGTTACAACATTTAAACCTTCTTCACGAAGCATATTTGCAGTTTTGTGAGTTCCGTTACCGCCAAGAACTACAAGACAGTCTAATTTATATTTGCGGTAATTACTTTTCATTGCCTCGACTTTATCAAGACCGTTTTCATCAGGGATGCGCATCTTTTTGAATGGCTGTCTGGAAGTTCCAAGAATTGTACCTCCACGGTTTAAGATTCCAGAAAAATCATCTGGTGTCATACGGTCAGCAATATCGTAGATCAGACCTTTATATCCATCGCGGAAACCATAGATCTCCAGATCATTTCTCTTTACACTTAAACCTTTTATTACACCACGCATGGCAGCATTCAATGCCTGACAGTCGCCGCCACTGGTTAAAATTCCAATTCTTAACATGAATTTATCTCCCTTCTGGTTTTATATTTGTATTTAAACCATCTAACATTAGTTAACTACTATTTTAACATATAATTATATACAAAAATTATAAAATTTAGTAAATAAAACGTTAAGAAAGCGTAAAATCTGATAAAAAGATAAGATCATGATCTTTGTTTTCGTACAATCAAAATATCCGATAAAACAGATTAAGAAAATATAAAAATGTGCATTGAAAATAAATAAAAAACCAGATAATATAAATATAGAAAGTCACATATGAAATGTGGCGTATTCACGACGGAGGAAGCCAGATGAAAAGTGATCGTTTTTTAATAAAAGCAGCAGAACTTTATTACCGTGATGGATTATCGCAACAAGAGATTGCGAAAAAATTACATACATCAAGAACCAGTATTTCCAGAGCATTGATCCAGGCGAGAAATGAAGGGTATGTTCAGATCAGGATTCAATATCCTGAACAAAGTGATCTTGCATTGGAACGGAAATTAGAAGAAAAATATGGATTGACAGAAGCATTGATCGCTGTTCCGGCATATGAACAGTCATCGGATCAAGAAGTAGCGTTTCAAGCGGTAGACTATATTCTAAGAGTTTTGAAAAAAAACATGGTATTTGGAATGACATGGGGAAGAGCCATGCATGAATTTGTGGAGCAGTTGGCGAAAGATGAACGTCTTAGATCTCTTTCATTTCAGAATGTAAAAGTTGTTCCATTTCTTGGAACACCGGGAGCGATACAGTCAGATTCATGGAATACAACAACATATTCCAATACACTTGCAACGAAAGTCGGAAATTTATTACACTGTGCAAGTTATAACTTGTCTGCACCAATGTATGTGGAAGGTACAAAAGAAAAAGAGTTGATCGAAAGTATTGATGAAATCGCTAAAGTTCTTCATATGGCAGAAACAGCGGACATTGCATTGATCGGAATCGGATCGATGCAGGACGATTCTTCGATTATCAAGGCAGAAATACGGACAAAGGAAGAATACAAGGAACTAGTGAGAAAAGGTGCCGTTGGAGAAATCGTTGGAAGGATTTATGACAAGAATGGCCAGACGGTTGATGAGGATCTGAAAAGAAAAATGGTTGGAATTTCATTGGATAAGATCGCAAAGATACCAGTCAGAGTCGGAATGTCTTATGGAAAAGATAAGATTGAAGCAATCAAAGGTGCGATCGCAGGTGGATTAGTGAATGTATTGGTAACAGATGTGCCGACGGCAGAGTTATTATTAAAATAATATAGAGATAAGAATATGAAGCTGATATGCAAATAAAAGTAAGCATATCAGCTTCTTTTTTATTGTAAAAATCTTGTAAATCAGCACTTTTTGTGTGATGGAAAAATAAAAAATTGTATTGACAAATAAAAACGTCGAATCTATAATAAAAAATATCAAATGACAATGTACATGGTCATATGACCACACGACGCAAACAGAAAGGAAAAGGGATAAGCTATGAAGACAAGAGCAGTCAGACTTTATGGGGAATCAGATTTAAGATTAGAAGAATTTGATATGGGAGAACTGAAAGACGATGAGATCTTAATGGAACTGATCACTGACAGTGTCTGCATGTCTACTTACAAAGAATCTATTCAGGGAGCAAAACATCAGAGAGTCAACGATGATATCAGCGAACATCCGATCATCGTAGGACATGAATTTGCAGGAATCATTCGTGAAGTTGGGGCGAAGTGGAAAGATAAATATCAAGTTGGAACAAAATATACCATGCAGCCAGCGATCAATATCAAAGGTTCTATGGCAGCCATCGGATATTCTTATGAATACTGCGGAGGAGCAGCAACCTTTATCAAAGTTCCGCCAATTGTAATGGAAAAAGACTGCTTATTACCTTTTGATGAAAACAGTGCATTTTTTGAGGCATCACTGGCGGAGCCTATGAGCTGTATCATTGGGGCATTCCATTCTATGTACCACAGTGAACGTGGTGTTTATGAACATAAGATGGGAATTGTAGAAGGTGGAAAGAGTGCACTTCTTGCAAGCTGCGGTCCAATGGGATTAGGAGCGATCAGTTATATGTTAAATTGTGATCGTAAACCTTCTTTACTGGTGATCACAGACATTGATGAAGTAAGATTAAAAAGAGCTAGTGAATTATTTACAGAAGAATATGCCAAAGAACGAGGTGTTGAAATCCATTTTGTCAATACTGCGAAAGTCGATGACCCAGTGAAGACATTAAGAGATTTAACTGGTGGAACAGGATTTGATGATGTATCTGTATATGCACCAGTCAGACCAGTGATCGAGATGGCAGATGAGATTTTAGGATTTGACGGATGCTTAAACTTCTTTGCAGGACCAGTGGATCCAAAATTATCTGCGATGTTTAATTTCTTTGACGTACATTATAAGATGCACCATCTGGTAGGATCAAGCGGTGGGAATACCGATGATATGAAAGAATGTTTAAAACTTGCAGGAGAAGGAAGATTAGATCCAGCTGTTATGATCACGCATATCGGGGGAATTGATGCACAGATTGATACGATATTGAATCTCCCAAAGATTCCAGGAGGAAAGAAACTGATGTATCTTGGAAAGAATCTTGAACTAACAGCAATTGAAGATTTTGAAGAAAAAGGAAAAACAGATGATAGATTTAAAGAATTAGCTAAGATTACAAAAGAACATAATGGATTATGGTCCAAAGAAGCAGAAGATTATCTGTTAGCTAATTTTTAAAAATGATACAAGTGGAACTTATAAAGTAAAATTTTAGAATGAATTTTCGGGAGGATGAAACAGATGTTAGTAAACAGTAAAAAGATGTTAGAAGAAGCCAAAGCAGGACATTACGCAGTCCCAGCAGCCAACATTGTAAACCTTGAGAATATCAAAGGAGTGATCGAGGCGGCAGAAGAAACAAAACACCCATTGATGGTGTGTCTGGCGGAGGTACATACACCGACATTAGGTATTGAAGAAGCAGCAGCGATCGTAAAATATTACGCAGAAAAAAGTAACCAAGATATCGCGCTTCATTATGATCATGGATTTACGATCGAGTTGGTTAAGAAAGCTATTGATGTCGGATTTACCTCCGTTATGATTGATGGATCAAGCCTTCCATTTGAAGAAAATGTGGCAAAGACAAAAGAAATCGTAGCATATGCACATGAAAGAAATGTTACGGTAGAAGCTGAAATCGGACACGTAGGAGAAGGAGACAGCTATCATGTTGAAGGAAATACAATGTTAACAACACCAGAAGAAGCAAAGAAATTTGTAGAACAAACAGGAGTTGATTCCCTTGCAGTATCTATTGGAACAGCTCATGGAGAATACAAAGGAATTCCACATCTGAATTTTGAAAGATTACAAGAAATTGCAACCGAGGTTTCTATTCCACTAGTACTTCATGGAGGATCTGGTTCTGGAGATGAAAACTTATCCAAAGCAGTAGAACTTGGAATTGCGAAAGTAAATATCTGTACAGACTTATTAAATGCAGCAAGAGATAATACAAAAGATGGATATGCCGAAAGAAGTTACTATGATAGTGTAACACTTGCAAAAGATGGATTTAAAGATTGCCTGAAACATTATTACGAAGTATTCCATACAAAATAAACAAAAAGAAATGCGAAAACATACAATTCAATATTGACGAATCGCCATTTTAAGTGTTAAGATAACTTAGTATGATAAAAGCGAAGAAGGAGACAGTACTTCTATCATGAACGCATGAGCGAGTCCGGGGCGGTGGAAGCCGGGTGTTAGTAAGATAAGAAGGAAGATCACTCCCAAGCTGCAGGCTGAATGAAGTAAGCTGTGCCGGTATCCTCCGTTAACGGGATAACATATGATAGTATGTGAAATAGGTGGTTTAGAAGCAACAGCGTTGTCCTATTTTGGACAGCGCTTTTTCTTATTTTTTCCTATTTCATTAGATTTTCTAAGAAGTAAAAGGAGAGATGAAGATGTACAAGAAAGTATCATCTGACATGAACTTTGTCGATCGAGAGAAAGAGACCGTAAAGTTCTGGAAAGAAAACGAAATTTTTGAAAAGAGTATCGAAGAAAGAAAAGACGATCCGACATATACATTCTATGACGGACCACCAACAGCCAATGGTAAACCACATATCGGACACGTTTTAACTCGTGTTATCAAAGATATGATCCCTCGTTACCAGACAATGAAAGGTCATAAGATCATTCGTAAAGCTGGATGGGATACACACGGACTTCCAGTCGAACTTGAAGTTGAGAAGATGTTAGGTCTTGATGGAAAAGAACAGATCGAAGAATACGGTATGGAACCATTCATCAAGAAATGTAAAGAAAGCGTTTGGAAATACAAAGGTATGTGGGAAGATTTCTCAGATACAGTAGGTTTCTGGGCTGATATGGAGAACCCATACATCACATACGATAATAACTTTATCGAATCTGTATGGTGGGCATTAAAACAGATCTGGGATAAAGGATTACTTTACAAAGGATTTAAGATCGTACCTTACTGCCCACGTTGTGGAACACCATTATCCGCACAGGAAGTGGCACAGGGATACAAAGATGTCAAAGAACGTTCAGCGATCGTTCGCTTTAAATTAGTAGATGAAGATGCATATTTCCTTGCATGGACAACAACACCATGGACACTTCCATCTAATATCGGTCTTTGCGTAAACCCAGAAGAAACATACGCAAAAGTAAAAGCTGCAGATGGATATGTATACTATATGGCAGAAGCACTGCTTGATACAGTTCTTGGAAGATTAGCAGACGAAGAAGCAGGAACACCTGCATATGAAGTCTTAGAAACATACAAAGGAAAAGACTTAGAATACAAAGAATACGAACCATTATATGACTGTGCAGCAAAAGTTGCAGAGAAACAGCACAAGAAAGCATTCTATGTAACATGTGATGGATATGTAACATTAACAGATGGTACAGGTATCGTTCATATCGCACCAGCATTTGGTGAAGACGATGCGAAAGTCGGACGCAAATATGAGATGCCTTTTGTACAGTTAGTAGACGAACGCGGTAATATGTCAGAAGAAACACCATTTGCCGGATTATTTGTTAAGAAAGCAGATCCAGAAGTCTTAAAAGATTTAGAGAGCCGTGGATTATTATATGATGCTCCAAAATTCGAGCATAGCTACCCACACTGCTGGCGTTGTGACACACCACTGATCTACTATGCAAGAGAATCTTGGTTCATTAAGATGACAGATGTAAAAGATCAGCTGATCGCAAACAACAATACAGTTAACTGGGTACCAAAGAGCATCGGTAAAGGACGTTTTGGAGACTGGTTAGAGAACGTACAGGATTGGGGAATCTCAAGAAACCGTTATTGGGGAACTCCATTAAATATCTGGGAATGTGAATGTGGACATCAGCATTCCATCGGTTCTATCGAAGAATTAAAGAGTATGTCTGATAACTGTCCAGATGATATTGAACTTCACCGTCCATATATCGACCAGGTAACAATTAAGTGTCCACATTGTGGAAAACCAATGCATCGAGTAGAAGAAGTAATCGACTGCTGGTTCGATTCAGGATCTATGCCTTTCGCACAGTGGCATTACCCATTTGAGAATAAAGAAATCTTCGAAGATAACTTCCCAGCAAACTTTATCTCAGAAGCTGTAGACCAGACTCGTGGATGGTTCTATTCCTTAATGGCAATTTCAACTTTATTATTTAATAAAGCACCATATAAAAACGTTGTCGTATTAGGACACGTTCAGGATGAAAACGGACAGAAGATGAGTAAGTCCAAAGGAAATGCAGTTGATCCATTCGATGCATTAGAAGAGCATGGAGCAGATGCGATCCGTTGGTATTTCTATACAAACAGTGCTCCATGGCTGCCAAACCGTTTCCATGCGAAAGCCGTTACAGAAGGACAGCGTAAATTCATGGGAACATTATGGAATACTTATGCATTCTACACATTATATGCCGAGATCGACCAGTTCGACCCAACAAAACATGCGTTAGAATATGATAAATTATCTGTAATGGATAAATGGCTGTTATCTAAGATGAACACAATGGTCAAATCTGTGGATGATAACTTAGGAAACTACAGAATCCCAGAAGCTGCAAGAGCATTACAGGAATTTGTAGATGATATGAGTAACTGGTATGTAAGACGCTGCCGTGACCGTTTCTGGGCAAAAGGAATGGAACAGGATAAGGTAAATGCATATATGACTTTATACACAGCATTAGTTACTGTATGTAAAGCAGCAGCTCCAATGATCCCATTCATGACAGAAGAGATTTACCAGAACATCGTAAGAAGTGTTGATGCATCTGCAAAAGAAAGTATCCACTTATGCGACTTCCCTGTATACAATGCAGAACAGGTCGATGAGAAATTAGAAGCAGATATGGATCTCGTATTAAAGATCGTCGTATTAGGACGTGCATGCCGTAATGGAGCAGCGATCAAGAACCGTCAGCCAATCGGACAGATGTATGTTAAAGCAGAAGCATCTCTTCCAGATTATGACGAAGCGATCATCTTAGACGAGTTAAATGTAAAGAACATCACATTTACAGATGACGTATCAAACTTCACAACATACAACTTCAAACCACAGTTAAAGACTGTAGGACCAAAATACGGTAAATTAGTTGGAGGAATCAGAAACTACTTAGCAGCAGTTGATGGAAATGAAGCGAAAGCTCAGTTAGACTCTAAGGGACTATTAACATTTGAAGTTGATGGAACACCAGTAGAATTAGCAGAAGAAGATCTGTTGATCGAAATGGTAAAACAGGAAGGATTCGTAACAGAAGCAGACAACGGAGTGACAGTTGTACTTGATACAAACTTATCCGAAGAACTGTTAGAAGAAGGATTCGTCCGTGAAGTAGTCAGCAAGATCCAGTCTATGAGAAAAGAAGCAGGATTCGAAGTAACAGATCATATCACATTCTCTTACAAAGGATCAGACAAAGCCGCAGACATCATCGGAAGAAACGAAGCAGCGATCGCTGGAGATGTTTTAGCAGATGAAGTGAAAGCTGGAGAAGTTGCTGGATATGAAAAAGAATGGAACATCAATGGTGAGAAAGTTACTTTAGGTGTTGAAAAAAGATAATTTCATATAACGAAGAAAATATAAAAAAGATCAGCTGTAGAAAGTTTTACAGCTGATCTTTTTGCTATTATTTATGAAATTTTCTTTGAAAGTGAAATCACAGTAAGACCATGTTCTTCCAGAAAGATATTAATATCAATGAGATTCCATTTTTCATTATTGATATGCATCATGATCGCTGCATCTCTTGGAACTTTTGCATAAAGTTCACCGAGTTGTGCGATTCGCAGAGCATGTTGCGTGGTTTTTAGATCCATATGAGCCCCAAGACACAAAGCCAGCAGATAATCTCTGGAAGGATGAGGTTTCGTTCCATTTAAGATTTCATGGGCATAGCTTTGTGATATCCCACTGTTTTTGATGATCTGCGAAATTTTCAGGTCATGCTTTGCAATATAAACAGAGAAAAAATCCTGCAGGCTTGGTAACTGCTGAAGATTCTTAAGATAATCCGAAAAATTCTCCAAAGAAGTAGATTCTAATTGTTGATCTAAATGATCGGTTAATTGATCCTGCATATGTAAATATCCTTTCTCTCTTTGTGCTTATAATAAACGATCATTGCCCCTTCTTTAAGGAAACTGCTGCAAATACCGCACAGATCAGACACCAGGCAGCCCATACATTTAAATCTGCATAACTTCCTGCCATAGTAAATCCGCAAAGTGCACCAAGTGCAAATAAAACGATCAGTGCGATATTACCACCTTTTGAACCATTTCTTGTAGCAATAGAAACAATTCCACCAGCCAATAAAATGATCGCAACGATCAATCCGGCAGAACCGCCACTTTCCCCATTTTCTGCTAAAGAATTTGAAATTCCAGCAGCACAAGACTGAAACATAACAAAAGCAAAAAGTACAATTGAGATGATTCCAGAAACTAATTTCCAAGTTTTCATATTTAATTCCTCCCTTCTATATGAACAATAATAAGAGTAGCAAATATTCATATAGAAATGTTTCGCTGACAGCGTAAATTTTTACTGCCAGCGATAAAGAACCTACCATATGATTTCTTCAATCAGCAGCATAAAGATCATAAGAATGACCAAAATCCCCAAAGAAATCAGACACTGTAGAACAATTCGAAGTACAAAAGGGAGAGAATGACCCAGAAAAGATCTGGTTCGGATATTTTTGTAGTTAAAATTATAAAAAATAAGGCTGAGCAGCATCAGAAATACAAAAAAACGTTCATGCCATAGTTGTAGCCCAGTTAGAGGAAGTCCGGTTTTTGCATTTGTGAAATCTGAAGTCATACTACAGTAAAGAAAAGAGAGATACCCGAAGAATGCTAAGATCATTTTCCACAGCTTTCCAGTACGAAATCCTGGAATATCAGAATGTATCGAAGAAAGCGTAAATCCAGGTTTTCCAATATCAGAGGAAATATTATCGTGTAAAGCTGTCTTAAGTTCCTCAACCGTCTGGAAACGTTCTTCAGGATTCCAGCGGATACATTTTGAAATGATGGAACGGTATCGGTCATCAGCCAATTGATGTTTCGGATATTCCCCTGTCAATAAGCGATTAAAAATAATTCCCAACGCATAAATATCAGATCGGGCATCAGATTGCCCAAATCCATACTGTTCTGGAGGGGCATATTCTTTCGTTCCAAGTAATTCCGTGTCCTGCTCTTGCCCAGATTCATAATATCTGGCAGTATCGAAATCCACGATATAGACAAGATTTTCACTGGTCAAAATGATATTCGATAATTTCAGATCACGATGAATGATTGGTGGAGTCAGAGCATGAAGTGATTTTAAAATATCACAAAGCCTACGCATGATCGCAAGAGCATCCGAATAGACCAGCGTTGTCTGTTCCTCATAGCAGGATAGACGGTATTCTTCTTCTAAAGTCATGTGTTAGGATTCCTTTTGGTTTATGTAATATGTCGTTGAATAATTGTTATATAATTAGTTTAACATAGGTTGATCGTGGAGGAAAGATGTAGAGAAGATGGATTGAAGATAGTAGGATTACATGAGGTTTGATTAAACAAAATGAGTATTGAAAACATGAAATAACTATAGTATACTAAAAATAAATAAAATATGTGGAATAAACTGGAAAATACTTGCTAATATTTGTAAAATAATGTAAACTAAAAATATGATGAGTCTAGATTAAAATTAACGATGCAGATCTGCAGATTTAAACGCACACAGACCTTTTTAGTTTACAGGCAAAGGAGGCAGGTATGAGACAGAAAGATAAAGTAGAGAAATTATTAGAAGATTATCCAGACGTATTTGCAGATATTATCAATGTGCTGATCTATGATGGAAAACAGGTCATAAGTCCAAAGCAGCTATCAGAGACAAAAGTAAGATCGCAATACAAAGCAGCAGACAGTACCTTACATGAGCAGGAAAGAGATATACTGAAAGTGTGGAAAAAAGGAAAAGATCATAAAGTGATCTTTGGGATAGAAAATCAGACGAGTACAGATAAACAAATGTCATTTCGAATAATGGGATATGATGGAGCAAGTTATCGGTCACAGTTAAATGATGATGAAGATAAGAAAGAGTTATGTGAAGTAGTAACTTTGATTTTATATTTCGGCAATGGGCACTGGGATACATCGAAAGAACTTAGAGACACGTTTGCAAAGAAGGGTAATGTAGAAAAATATGCGAATAATTATAAGCTGAATGTATTTGAAATAGCATATCTGACGGAAGAACAGATTAAGATGTTTCAAAGTGATTTCGGAATTATTGCGGATTATTTTGTGAAGAGAAGGAAAGGGTATAAAACCATTGAAAATCATAAACCAATTAAACATGTAGATGAGATGCTGAAGTTTATGAGGATTTTTGCTGAAGATGAAAGATTTTTGAAGTTAAATTTAGAGAAAAAGAAGAAGGGAGCGATTACAATGTGTACAATCTTAGATGCTGTAGAAGGAAGAGGAATTGAAAAGGGAATTACACAGGGAATTATAAAGGGAGAGGCATTAAAATTAATTATGTTGGTTCAAAAGAAAGCAAGAAAAGGAGATTCAATAACAAAGATAGCCGATGATCTTGTAGAAGATGAAATCGTAATTTCACCAATATATAAGATGGTAAAAGAATATCCAGAAGATACAGAGAAAGATATTTATCAGAGATTAAATTAAAGTGATAAAATAACTCAAAGTAATTAAACAGGATCTAAAATAGAATGTAAAATATTTTAGATCCTATTTCACTTTTAAGAAGATGATTTAAGATTCTCGAATAAACTAAAAAAATGTGATAGAATCTGAAATAAAAGGAGAGATTTGTATGAAAACAAGACAACAAGCAATCACTTACGGTCTAACTTTCCCGTACACATATGTAGAATCTCCATTCAAAGATCCCAATTGGGAATTAGTAAGGGTAAAAGGAAGTAAAAAAGCTTTCTTATGGGTCTATGAAAAAGATGGTTATATCAATCTGAATATCAAAGTAGATCCAGAATGGAGAGAATTCTGGAGAGAGGCTTACGATGCCGTAATCCCAGGATATCATCAGAATAAAAAATATTGGAACACGATCATCTTAGATGGGACTATTCCAGAAAAAGACATTAAAAAAATGATCAAAGAAAGCTACGATATCATCACGGACAGTCCGACAAAAAGAATCTACGAAGCAGTCAAACAAATTCCAAAAGGGCATGTGGCAACCTATGGACAAGTAGCAGCCATGGCAGGAAATCCAAAGATGTCACGAGCAGTAGGAAATGCCTTGCATAAGAATCCAGATCCAGAGAATATACCATGTTTTCGAGTCGTCAATGCAAAGGGAGAACTAGCAGGGGCCTTTGCGTTTGGAGGAGAAGGAAAACAGGCGAAATTGTTAGAAGAAGATGGAGTTGTGGTTGTTGATGGGAAGGTTGATCTGGATGTGTATGGGATGTAGGGAAATATGATTTAAAAGAACTAGAATTTTTCCATCAAATCCATTGGAAACCACTACTCAAAATGTTAAAATAACCACAAAGGAAGTGATGCACAATGGAATATTACGGAACCTTGGGACCAACCTGTTGCGAACCAACGATTTTAAAGAAGATGTTTGATGCCGGAATGACAGGGATCCGGTTGAATTTATCACATAGTTCATTAGAAGGAAGCCATGCATGGATTTATCATTATTTTGAGGCAGCGAAGCAGACAAAAGGAGAGAAGAAGTTAATGATCGATCTGATCGGGCCAGAACTTAGAATTGGATATCTGGAAGGAGATATGGGCCTTTCAACAGGAGCACATGTGGTTATAGGACATGGTGGAATTTTAGTACCAGAAGAAATCATGCCGCATATCAGAAGAGATCAGGAAATTTTATTAGATGATGGGAAAATAAAACTGATCGCAGAACGGAAAATATCACCACGATCCTGGAGATGCCGCATTGTCTGTGGAGGAGTATTGACGGCACGTAAAAGCATAGCTTTGCCAGGATGTAATATCAACAATCCGACGTTAACGGAGGCTGATCTGAAGAATCTATCTTTGGCAAAACAATATCAAGTAACTGATGTTATGCTTCCATTTGTACGGAATAAAGAAGATCTGATCATACTAAGAGAAGCACTAAAACAAAACAACTGTGAAGATATTCGAATCTTTGCCAAAATAGAAAATATGACAGGAGTAGAGCATTTGGAAGAATTACTTCCATACTGTGATTATATTGTTATAGCAAGAGGAGATTTAGGAAATGTCATGCCATTATCCAAACTCCCCAAAGTGCAGGCATATATTGCAAAGGTATGCAAAGAACATAACAAAAATTTCATGGTAGTTACACAGATGCTAGACTCTATGATCCGAAACCCTTATCCAACAAGAGCTGAAGTAAATGATATTTATCATGCAGTTCATCAAGGAGCGAATGCATTGATGCTGACGGGGGAAACCGCTCACGGCAGATATCCGGTAGAAGCTATGAAGATGTTAGTAGAAACCGCAAATGGGAGTTTAGAAGAATTATGATGAATAAAAAATGGTGGCATAACAAAGTTGCATATCAAATTTACCCAAAGAGTTTTAAGGATACAAATGGCGACGGAATCGGCGATATTCCTGGAATTATCAGCAAGTTAGATTATTTAAAAGACCTAGGGGTTGATATTTTGTGGATATCTCCGATGTATCAGTCTCCGATGGTGGATAACGGTTATGACATTTCCGATTATTATGCGATTGATCCGATGTTTGGATCAATGGATGAGATGAAACAATTGATCAAGGAAGCAAAGAAAAGAAATATGTATATTCTGATGGATCTCGTTGTGAATCATTGTTCCAGTGAACATGAATGGTTCCAGAAGGCAATGGCAGATCCAGAAGGGGAATATGGATCATATTTTTATATCAAAGACGGGAAAGATGGGCAGCCACCGACCAACTGGAGATCTTATTTTGGAGGCAGTGTCTGGGAGAAGATCCCAGGGTATGACAATAAGTTTTATTTGCATTCTTTTGCAAAAGAACAACCAGATCTGAACTGGGAGAATGAGACCGTTCGTGAGAAGATTTATGAGATGATCTGTTGGTGGATGGACCAAGGACTTTCAGGCTTTCGGATTGATGCGATCATGAATATAAAGAAAGATCTGACATGGAGTGATCTGAAACCAGACGGTCCAGATGGACTCGCAGATGTATATAAGATCACAGGAAAAGTCGAAGGAATCGGAGATTTTTTGATGGAGATGAAGCATCGTTGCTTTGAACCATATGAGGCACTGACCGTTGGGGAGGCTATGTTTGTAAAGGAAGATATTCTTCCACGATTTATCGGTGAAGACGGATATTTTTCTACGATTTTTGCATTTGAACCATGTCATGCCTATCGAAAAGGCAAAAATTATATGAACTATGACTGGCCACAGCCATTTGATGAATGGAGAGAGGAAACTTTTCATAATCAAGAGATTGTTGCCAAGGCAGGGTTTGAAGCGAATATCATTGAGAACCATGATCAGCCAAGAGGGGCAAGTCTGTTTATCCCAGAAGAAGATTATGGATTTTACAGCTTATCAGCACTTGCAACGATCATTTTCTGTGAGAGAGGTCTGCCTTTCCTATATCAGGGGCAAGAGATCGGGATGAGCAATCGTCGATGGAAATATGATGAATTTAATGATCTGGAAACGATCAATCAGTATCAGATCGCATTGAAGGCAGGAATGTCCAAAGAACAGGCATTGGAGATTGCAAGACATCACAGCAGAGACAATGCGAGAACACCAATGCAATGGAGTTCAGAAGATAATGCAGGATTTTCAAAAGGGAAACCTTGGATGCCAGTTAATGAAAACTATAAAGTGGTGAATGTCGCAGAAGAAGAAAAAGAATATGGATCAATTCTGAATTTTTACAAGCGATTGATCGCATTTTATAAATCAGAAGAATATAATGAGATACTAACATATGGTGATTTTGGACCAATGTATGAAAAAGAAGATCATATTTTTGCATACAGCAGGTCTTATGGATGTCGGAAATTGGTATTGATCTGTAATTTCAGTTCTAAGGAAAAAGATATTGAATTATCAGAAGAATATGAAAATGTTGTATTTGTGAATTATGAACAGACAACTGTCATTGGAAATACGTTAAAAATGAAACCGTATGAATGTGTTATTTATGAGATGTAGATCAAAAAAGAATCCTGAACGATCAGGATTCTTTTTTATCTTTAGTAAAAATCTGGACAGTGGAGCGTGCCAAGTGAAAAATTTAAAAAGAGAAAAATTGAGTGATTTTTTAGGGCTGACAGATATTTTTTCTGTCAAAAATGTAGTAACAAACTAAAAAACGCCGCACGTCCAGACAAGATTGCCCAGACGGCCGGCGATTAATGATCATACTCCCATGTGGTTGATTCCACGTGCTCCGTCAGTCATATGACCTCATGGATATTAGGTTACTATAACTGGTCAGATTCGTCAACCCTAAATTTTAAGAAAATGTTATTGATATTGTATAAATTTTCAGACAATTAGAAAGAGGTTGTGTATAAAAAGCAAAAAAACAGGACATCCTCTGAATATGAGTAGAAAAAACATGATCAAAGGGATTCTGTTTCTGGCCATAGCATGTATGATTTTTGTGGCAGGACAAAGAAAATCCAATAACATAATACAGCAAAATCTGAAAAGCAATCTGATTCGATTTCATGTGAGAGCTAATAGTAACAGCAGGATGGATCAGACATATAAATTGAAGGTAAGAGATGCCGTGATCGATCAGATCAGTCCAGAATTGAGTGAAGCAAAAACGAAGGAAGAAGCATTTAAAATCTTAAAAATGCAAAAAAACAGAATAAAAAATACAGCACAGGAAATATTAAAGAAAGAGGGAGTGAAACAAAAGGTAAACGTACATTTTGTACAAGAAAAATTTCCAGAGAAAAACTATGGCCAATATACATTTCCAGAAGGTATTTACGATGCAGTAAGAATCGATCTGGGGGCAGCAAAAGGGCACAACTGGTGGTGTGTCATGTTCCCAGATCTATGCGTAACAAAAGATGACAAGGTAAGGATCAACAATACAGCAAGAAAAAAGATGGAGAAACTTTTAGGAAAAAAAACGATCAGAAAAATAACAAAAGATAAATATCTTGGATGGTTGTTTAAAGTATAAGAAAAACGGAGCTGATACAGATCGTATCAGCTCCATTTTAAGTTCTGGAATTTATTCTAATGGTTTCTTTGCAGAGATAAGAAGTAAACGTTTCTTTTTATATACACGGAATTTGGTAAGCCCTGCATTCTTAAAATATTCTAAAGTCTCATAAGTAGAATGTCTGCGATCATCACCAGAAGTCAGATAGGAAGGAATATTAGAAACAATTCGCAATGCCTCAGGAAGGGCAGATTCTCCAATATAAAGTCTTCCGCCGGGAACTAAGACACGAAATGCTTCATCAACAAACTTCTGTGGATCTTTAAAGGTGTGGAAATCGTCACATACAGTGATCACACGAAAGCTGTTGTCATCAAAAGAAAGAAAATCACTGTAACCTGTCTCAAAATGAAGTTCTGGCCAAGTTTGCTTTGCGATAAGAATCTTATCCTCAGATTCATCGATACCATATCCTTCAACATCCTTCCAGCGTGTCAGTTCATGTAAAAAGGTACCATCACCGCAACCGACATCTAATATATTATCTGCATCTCTGACGCATATTTTCTTGATCATTTCATCCCGTAAAGCATCTCTCATAAGAAACTCCTTTCGTATGCCTTGTGGTTTGTATGCCGTCTCTTTATTAACTTTCATTATACCAGATTCTGGTATACATGGAAAGAAGAGCACTAATTTTTGATTATAACATAGAAGAAAAATTTGTCAAATAATCTTATGGATGTATTCGGTTAACATGAAAACAGGATATGTGTTATACTTATTTACAGTGAATACGAAAAAAGGAAAAAGAAATTTATGAAGAATAAAAAGCACATAGTAACTGGTATTCTGGCTCATGTAGATGCCGGGAAGACAACACTATCAGAGGCAATTTTATATACTGCAGGGAATTTGAGAAAAATCGGACGTGTGGATAATGGAGATGCATTTTTAGATACTTATGAACTAGAACGGTCCAGAGGAATTACCATTTTTTCCAAGCAGGCAGAGGTTTCAATGAATGAGATGGATCTTACTTTGCTTGACACACCAGGACATGTGGATTTTTCTGCGGAGATGGAGAGAACCCTGCAAGTGCTTGATTATGCGGTTCTTGTGATCAGCGGAGCAGATGGTGTGCAGGGCCATACTTTGACATTATGGAGTCTGCTTGAGAGATATAAGATCCCAACATTTTTATTTATTAACAAGATGGATCAGGACGGGACACAAAAAGATCAATTATTGAAAGAATTACAGGAACGTTTAAGCAGCGGATGTATTGATTTTGGAGAAAAGGGCAGTGATGAGTTTTATGAGATGATCGCTATGGAAGATGAGGCGTTACTGGATCATTATCTGGAATCAGGTGAGATCACGGAATCCAAGATCCGGGAAATGATCGCAGAACGTAAGATTTTCCCATGCTTTTTTGGATCAGCGTTAAAACTTCAAGGAGTCAATGAATTTCTGAGTGATCTTGCATTTTATACAGAAGAAAGAGAATATCCAGAGGAATTTGGTGCACGTATATTTAAGATCACAAGAGATGAAAATGGAAATCGTCTGACACATTTGAAAGTAACAGGTGGAAATTTAAAGGTAAAAACAGTTATTACAGAAAGTGATGAAAAGATCAATCAGATCCGTATCTATTCGGGAGAAAAGTATGAGACAGTAAATGAACTGCAGGCAGGAAGAATCTGTGCGGTTACAGGACTTTCAGATACGATCCCTGGGCAGTGTCTTGGAGCAGAGCAGGGCGGATATGAACCTGTGTTGGAGCCAGTACTTACTTACCAGATGATATTGCCAGAAGAGACAAGTGCAAGCGTGATACTTCCAAAACTTCGTCAGCTGGAAGAAGAAGAACCAGAACTTCATATCATCTGGAATGAAGAATTACAAGAGATTCAGGTGCAGATCATGGGAGAGGTTCAATTGGAGATCCTAAAGAGTCTGATCAAAGAACGCTTTAATGTAGATGTGGAATTTGGACAGGGCAATATTGTATACAAAGAGACGATAGCAGATGTTGTAGAAGGTGTTGGGCATTTTGAACCGTTAAGACATTATGCAGAAGTACATTTGTTGATGGAACCGCTGGAGAGGGGAAGCGGAGTTGTTATCGACACACAGTGCAGCGAAGATGTATTGGATAAGAATTGGCAGAGACTGATCATAACACATTTATTAGAAAGAGAACATAGAGGGGTTTTAACAGGAGCACCGATCACAGATATCAAGATCACGCTGGCAGAAGGACGGGCACATCAGAAGCATACAGAAGGTGGAGATTTCCGTCAGGCGACATACCGTGCAGTAAGACAGGGGCTTCGTATGGCACAGAGTGTTTTATTAGAGCCATATTATAAGTTCCGGCTGGAAGTTCCACAGCAGATGATCGGAAGAGCTATGACAGATATTGAAAAGATGCAAGGTACGTTTGATACACCAGATACTACAGGAGAGATGTCAGTGCTTCAAGGAATAGCACCAGTTTCTACGATGCAAGGATACCAAAAAGAAGTATTAGCATATTCCAAAGGTATGGGAAGATTATTTACAACCTTAAATGGATATGATATCTGCCATAATGAAGAAGAAATCATAGAAGCCAGTGGATATGATCCAGATAGAGACCTTGAAAATCCATGTGGATCTGTTTTCTGTTCCCATGGAGCCGGGTATAATGTCGCATGGAATGAGGTACCAGAACATATGCATTTAGAGAGCGTTCTTGCGAAAGAAATCGAGGAAGAGGAATTTGATGAACTGACACAGCGAAGGGCTTATATTGAAGAAGAATCAATTGATACAGAGGAAATCGATCGGATTCTTGAACAAACATTTTATGCAAACCAGCATAATAAAAGTAAATGGAAGAAGAAGAAAACAGCAAGACTTGTGCAGGATTATCATACATCTGCAGAAAAATCATCGGTAAAAAGAGATATGTCCAAGAAATACCTGTTGGTTGATGGATATAATATCATTTACGCATGGGATGATCTGAAGGAATTATTAGATACGAGTGTAGATGCAGCCAGAGGAAAATTACTTGATGAAATGAGTAATTATCAGGGAATGAAGGGCATGGAGCTGATCGTTGTGTTTGATGCATATCGTGTGAAAGGACATGAAACAGAGATCACGGATTACATGAATATTCATGTAGTCTACACAAAAGAAGCAGAAACAGCAGATCAGTATATTGAAAAATTTGCCCATACCCATGGACGAAAATACGATGTAACAGTTGCAACATCCGATGGATTGGAACAGATCATTATCCGCGGACAAGGCTGCCGTCTGCTTTCTGCAAGAGAATTAAAGAGAGACTATGAAGAAGCAAAAGCACAGATCAGAACAGAATATCTGGAGAATCAGAAAAATGAGAAAACTTATATGATGGATGGAATATCCTTGGAGAAAGAACAGCCAGAGAAGGAAAACTGATCATACAAAAATGGAGGCGGTAACATGGGGAAGATTTATCTGGAAGGTGCAGATAATACGAGAGACCTTGGCGGATTAAAAACGACAGAAGGTGCAGTGATCAAAGATAAACAGCTGATCCGCAGCAACCGTTTATCAAGGATTACGCAGAAAGATAAGATTTTACTGGAAACAGAATATCATTTACAGAAAATTCTGGATTTAAGAACACCAATGGAAGTAGAACAAGAGCCAGATCTGGAAGTGGCGGGAGCTGTTTATGAGAATATTCCATTTTTTATGGAAAGCATGGTGGGAGTCAGCCGGGAGCAGGAAACAAGAAAACAGATGTTACATATGGAAGAATTTCCAAAGATATCAGATATTTACAAGATGATGATCAAAGAAGAATTTTGCAGAAAGCAGATCTCACAAGCAGTCAGAGAGATTATGAATACAAAAAATGGAGCGGTTTTATGGCATTGTACAGAAGGAAAAGACCGTTGTGGATTGTTATCAGCAACCATTTTATTTTTGCTTGATGTGTCTGAAGATGACGTGATGGAAGATTATCTAAAGACCAATAAAGCTGCGATCACAAGAGTAGAAAAATTAAAAAAGAAACTTCATTTAGCAGGATTGCATCGCGAAAAAATCGAAAAAATAGAGGGCTATTTTGTGGCAAAAGAAGAATTTTTAAATGCAGCACTTAAAACCATGAAAGAAGAATATGGTTCTATTAATCAGTTTATGATCAAGGGATTAAATATTTCCATGCAGCAAAAAGAGGATTTTAAACAAAAAGTACTGGAGTAGACAATGGAAGAGAAGAAGAGAACAATTGTTATGTTTGGGGATTCCCTGACCGACTATTTCCCAATGGAAAAATTAAAAGATATAGATGCACAGTTCATTAACAGTGGAGTTGCAGGGGATACGATCGCAGAGATGGGTGCAAGATTGGCTTATGACGTATTTCCATATAAACCAGATATCATTATCATGCAAGGTGGTGCAAATGATTTCCTGATGTCATTGTATCCAGGAGCAAGAGTGTTAGCAGAACGATTAATCAGACTTGCACGAAGGATTCGGCAGCAATTGCCAGATACAAAGATTTATATTGAATCTATGTATCCGGCATATACCAAAAGGATTGGATTGATGCCGTCCTGGGCAGAAGGAAAATCCAATGAAGAGATTCAAAAGATCAATACAGAAATACAAAGATTGTGTAAAGAAGATAACTTTGAATATGTTGATGTATTTGATAAATTGATCGGAGAAGATGGGCAGTTGTCAAGAGAGTATACCGTGGACGGAATACATTTGCAGGAAAATGCCTATGATGTTGTAGCTGCGATTATTTATCATTTGATGGAAGGTTGATCATTAACTTTCCAAATTACAATTTCAATACATCCAGATCTTCAGGTATATAAAGTGTTCCAGTATAATACTGCTTGCCTTCCTTCATATATTTTTCTTGACGATGCAGCATATTTTTATCTTCTGTATGCCATAGAACCAGATTTGGAATCTTTAGATGTTCTGCTAATTCACAGGCATCTTTTACCGTACTATGGTGTTTTTCATAAGGTTTAAAAATATCCCTCTCACCATACACACAAAATGCTTCATGAAGCAGCCAGTCAGAATCTTTCACAAAATCATAAAGAGATTCACGATAAGGTTCATCTCCAGGAAAGGATACCCTTAATCCATTTTCCATAACCGATGTGAAACCAAACTGTTTTTCTTTTGTAGAGCCGATATCAAAGAATGTAAAAGAATCTCCAAGAATCTGAATCGTATCTCCATGTGCAATGACATGAAATACAATACGTTCATCAAAATGCTTATAAAATTTCTTACCAACGGTAAGTTTTGTCAGTGTTTTGATCGTATGAACCAGTTCTTCATGACAGTAGATCGTCATAGTGCCATCATAAGTTCCCTTGTTCATAGAAGTAGCGATCATACGGATCATCCAGACCATTCCTAAAATATGATCATTATGAGCATGTGTCACAAAAATATTATGAATGCTTTCAAGAGGGATTCCAGCTTTGTCAAGCTGAGATAGAATTCCATTTCCGCCGCCGGCATCGACAAGGAAGTATTCTTCACCTTTTTGCATGGCATAACAAGTGTTATAGCAATGAATTGCCTGTGCATTTCCAGTTCCTAAAACGATCAGTCGTTCCATAAAAATCTCCTTTATATATCATCATAAGTGTATAAAATCATCGTATCTTTCTGCATTATATTACATTTTTGAGAAGATGGGAAATTCCTTTTTGTGATTCTTGATATTTCCTGTCAGTCAGCTATAATAAGGATAGTGTATACATGGAGAAAGGCGAAGGAAAAGACGATGCTTAAGATACAATACAGAGATGCAAAAGATGGAGGAATCGAAGTTCTTCGTTGTTTCAGCAAAGAAGATCAAGTAGAGATTCCGTCAGAAATTGATGGAAAAAGAGTTACGAAGATTGGTGATTATGCATTTTCTGCACATAAACGAAAAGAAGACGAAGCAAAAGAGATTATGATCGGCGAAGACTTTTTGGGCAGTGAAGATGAACCGATGTTTTGTGGGGAGGCAGTAAAAGAAGTTTATCTGCCACCGGATACTGTGGAAATAGGGAAATATGCATTTTATGGATGTGTAAATCTGACAACACTTGGGTTTTCAGATTCTCTTTTAAGAACAGGAGCAGGAATTTTTACAGGATGCAAGTTGCAAAAGATCTACTATGATGTTTATGAGGATAAAAAAAGTGCTTTAAGAGACGTTGTAAGAGATACTCGTTTTCCATTGCAGGTAAATATCCGTTATAAAGAAGAAGAAAAACAAAGTCGTTTATTTTATCCAGAGTATTATGAAGAGGCTGTGGAAAATACACCAGCAAGAATTGTGGAGACACATTTTCATGGAACAGGATATCAATATCGCCAAAGTTTTTTGCGAGGAGAGATCGACTATCGTAAATATGATGATATTTTTCCAGTGGCAGCAGTTCAGGAAGATCTGGATATTGTATGGGAGATATTAGCTGGGCGTATGTTAATTCCATACGGGGTATCAGATTTTGCATGGATGCAATACGAGGGCTATGTAAAGCAGAACCAATGTGAGATGATGAATTATTTAAAAGAAGAAGATCAGATGCCATTTATCAATTTGATGGCTGAGAAGAATTATTTCAGTAAAGAAGGAATCGAAGCAGCGATCGACTGGGCATCCAGAAAGCAGAAAACAGAACTTTTAAGTATTTTGATGAACGAACAGCATAAGAGATTTCCAAAGAAAAAGAAAACATTTGAATTATAGATAAGATAAAGGGAAATGAGTAATGGAAGAAAATATCAATGAGCGTCTCAGTGAACTTGGAACAAAGATCCTTGCGACGACAAGAAATGAATTATATATCCATATGCGTTTTTTAGATGTGGCATTAAGCAGTTTTGCTTATGTGATCGATCCTTCTGTAAATGGTGTTGGAACGGATGGAATGTGTATGTTTTATCATCCAGGGGCTTTAGGAGGCATGTACAGGCAAAACAGAGTTCGGATGAATCGTGCATATCTTCATATGGTGCTTCACTGCATTTTACATCATGTGACAAGAAGAAAAGGAAGAGATAAGACTCTATGGAATATTTCTTGTGATATCGCAGTCGAATCAATTATTGATCACTGGCATTTAAAATGTATCCATATGGTGCAAACAAGGCTGCGCAAAGACATTTACGGGCAGCTTGAGAGGAACCTCAAAGTATTGACAGCCGAGGGGATTTATCGACAGTTGGTTTCTTTTGGATTAGAAGAGAAGAAAATAAAAGAACTGCAGATGGAATTTCGAGTAGATGACCACCAGTATTGGCCAGAAGATCCCAAACAAGATCTTCATCAGGAAGTAGAAAATAAATGGAAAAATATCAGTGAAAAAACGGAAACAGATATGGAGACATTTTCCAGTGAAGAGTCACAACAAGCAGGGGATCTGATCGGACAGGTACAGGTAGAAAACAGAGACCGTTATGATTATCGTGAATTTTTAAGAAAATTTTCGGTTTTAAGAGAAGAAGTCAGTGTAGATCCAGATTCGTTTGACTATATATTTTACAGTTATGGGCTTTCTATGTATGGAAATATGCCATTGATCGAGCCGCAGGAGTGGAAAGAAGTAAAGAAAGTTGAAGACTTTGCCATCGTGATCGATACATCAATGTCATGTTCTGGTGATCTGGTAAAGAAATTTCTGGAAGAAACATATGGTGTGTTAACGGAAGCAGAGAGCTTTTTTCATAAGGTAAATATTCATATCATTCAGTGTGATGAGATGGTACAAAACGACCAGAAGATCACAGACGAAAAAGAATTAAAAGAATATATGGAACATTTGGAACTGATCGGAGAAGGTGGGACAGATTTCCGGCCAGCATTTGAATATGTGAATCATCTGATTGAACAGGGTGAATTTTATCATCTGAAGGGATTGATCTATTTCACAGATGGAAAAGGAACCTATCCAAAGAAGAAACCACCATATCAGACAGCATTTATTTTTATGCAGGAAGAATACGAAGATGTGGATGTACCGCCATGGGCAGTTAAATTGATCGTCGATGCCGAAGATCTTGATGAAGGAGAAGAAGAACATGAATATTAAAAGAGCAAAACAGGAAATCAAAGATTCCATTGAAGCTTATCTTACAAAGGATAATTATGGAGAATATAAAATACCATCCATCAGACAGCGTCCGATCCTTTTGATGGGCCCTCCGGGAATTGGAAAAACACAGATCATGGAACAGATCGCAAGAGAATGTGAGATTGGATTGGTAGCTTATACGATCACGCACCACACAAGACAGAGTGCGATCGGTTTGCCATTTATCAGAGAAAAAGAATATAGTGGACAAACATATTCTGTTACGGAATATACGATGAGTGAGATCATTGCATCTGTTTATGAAAAGATTGAACAGACTGGAAATAAAGAAGGTATTTTATTTATCGATGAGATTAACTGTGTATCTGAGACATTGGCACCAACAATGCTTCAGTTTTTGCAGTGTAAGATGTTCGGAAATCAGAAAGTACCAGATGGCTGGATCATCGTAGCGGCAGGAAATCCACCAGAATACAATAAATCTGTCAGAGATTTTGACGTAGTTACCTTGGACCGTATGAAGAAAATTGATGTGGAAGCAGACTATGAAGTGTGGAAAGAATACGCATATCAGGCAGGAATCCACCCAGCAATCCTTGCATATCTTGAAATCCGTAAAGAATATTTCTATCGTATGGAAACAACAGTTGATGGAAAGGCGTTTGTTACAGCCAGAGGATGGGAAGATCTGTCTCAGTTATTAAAAGTTTACGAAGAACTTGGAAAAGATATTGACAGAGAAGTGGTATTTCAGTACTTACAGCACCTGAAGATCGCCAAAGACTTTGCCAACTATTATGAATTATATAAGAAATACAAAGAAGACTATGGAATCGAGCGTATTTTAAAAGGACAATGGAATCAGGAAACGATCGGCAGATTAAAATTCGCAGCATTTGATGAGAAATTAAGTGTTGTCGGATTGTTAAATGGAAAATTGTCCGAAATGTTTGCTGAATCTTATCGACAGGATGCTTATGTTACGGAATTATTTGGCTGGCTAAAACAACTTAAAACAGGCAAGACATTAAGTCAGGTAGTCAAAGAAATCCATGAGGACTTCGACGAAAAGAAAAAGACAGAGAAACTTGGAAAAGCACAGGAACATATGCTGCTTGATGTGATCAAGACTCTGGAGTCATACGAACAGATCAGCAAAGCTGAACATTTAGAAGCAGAAGCAGAATTTGAACGTGTGAGAGAAGAATTCAAGAAAGAACCAGCAAAATTAGAACAGCAGATAGAGAATACAACCAAAGCACTAGACAATGCATTTGACTTCATGGAAGAAGCCTTTGGACAAAGTCAGGAAATGGTTGTATTTGTGACAGAACTGAATGTTAATTATTACAGTGTCTGGTTTATTAAGGAAAATGGATGTGATAAGTATTATCAATATAATAAAGGGCTTTTGTTTGATGAACAGCAAGCGGAGATAATGGCAGAGATGGATGAACTGGAGAGAAAATTTTAACATAAAAAGATCAATCACAGTTATCCATTCTTCTAAGTTCAGGTAGCACAGTACAAAGCATCGTAACGAAGCAAAAGCCTCCACCGATCACATTAGAAACAGGTTCTGCAAGGAATACTCCGGAAGTTCCCATGTGCAATACATAAGGCATAAAATAAGTTAATGGAATAACAATAAATACCTTACGAAGCAATGAGAAAAAGATTGCATGTTTCTTTTTGTTTAGAGATTTAAATACTGTCTGTCCAATATACTGCAGATCCATAAAGATAAAAGCAGCAAAATACTGATTCAATGCAGGAACGGAATCTTTTACAAGTGAAGGATCAGAGCTGAATACACGGATCAATGCACCAGGAGCAAAAATGATAACACTCCACATAACGGCTGTATAGCATAGGATCATAGCAGACATAACGATCATAGCCTTTCTTACACGAGCTGGACGTCTGGCACCATAGTTATAACTCAAGATCGGAGAACCGCCTTCATTCATGGCATAAATCGGGGTTTCCACAAGTTGTCGTACACTTGATACGATCGTCATGACAGAGATATAAATATCTCCGCCAGTCACAGAAAGTACATTGTTGCAAACAATACTTACCAGACCGTTAGTTAACTGCATGATAAATCCGGCAGTTCCAAGGCTGATGATATTCTTTGCATATCCTAAACTTTCTGACAGCTCATTTTTATGAAGAAAACGTACCTTTAATTCTGCTTTTTTTGTAAGGAAAAATAATACAAAAGAAGCAGAAAGACATTGTGAGATCACAGTTGCGATCGCAGCACCCCGAACGCCAAACCCTAATGCAAAAATAAAGAATGGGTCAAGCAGTAAGTTGGCAACGGCACCGATCGCAACAGAAAACATTCCGATGGTTGAATATCCTTGTGCATTAATAAATGGATTCATTCCAATGGCGATCATAGATGGCAGTGTACCAATCAGATAGATCATCATATATGGAAAAGCATAAACGAGAGCATCCTTGGAAGCCCCGAATAATATCAAAAGCGGGCGTGCAAATAAAAGCCCAATAAGCATCAATACGACAGCACTAAAACAAACCATAGTAAATGATGTATTCATGATATGGACAGCCTGTTTATTTCTCTTTTGCCCTCGGCTGATCGAAAATAAAGGAGCTCCACCACTTCCAAATAAGTTAGCAAATGCAGTAATGATCACAACTAGCGGAAAGCACAGTCCAACAGCACCAAGTGCAGCTGTTCCAATATGTGGGATTCGTGCGATATAAATACGGTCAACAATGTTATATAATAAGTTTAAGATCTGAGCAACAAGCATAGGAAGTGCTGCTGCAAAGATATTTTGGGTTACAGAACCATTTTCAAAATCAATTCGTTTCATTTTTAAGATTATCTCTTTCCAGTTTCTTTATATTTTTATTTATCATGGCATCGTTTCATTTATTCTATTATAATACAAATTGAAAGAAAATCCATATAGATAAAGGAGTAGGTATAGTATATGAAAATCGAATATAATGAAAAAGAAATCGCAGCAATGGCAGAATTCCACAAAGGAAACAGAGCAGAAGGTTTAAGATTACAAGAAGAATTCGCATCAGAATTTCGAAAAGAATATGCAGACAAAGACCATTGCCCATGTCAAAAAGCCTGTAGATATCATGGAAATTGCAAAGAATGTGTGGCAATTCACAGAGCCCATCAGGAACACGTTCCAAACTGCATGCGCCCGATGATCAATAAGAAATTAAAAATTTTGTCAGAATTAACGGAACATACATTGGCAAATGAGATTGAGGCACCGAAAGAGGTTTTGCGGAAGGAATTTCAAAAGTAGATTTATAAGGAATGCAAAGGTTACAAGGAAGTTATCCAGTGATCTAAATCTTTTATACGGCAAGAAAGTATTGATTTTTCTCGATGAATATGCAGATAAGCCAGCCATGATCATAGAATAAAAAAATTTATTAAGAAAAAAATACCTATTATAGAATTTAAATAATGGTGCAATTTTTGCACCTTCGAATTGACGAAGTGCAAAAATTGCACTATTATAAATTAAGAGGTGCAATTATGATGGGTGAGTTAAAAAAAATGAGAACTGAAAAAAAGATGACACAACAACAAGTTGCTGATTTGGTAGGAATATCTTTACGTTCTTATAAATCATATGAGAATGATGAGAAAAAACAAGGAAGTTTGAAATACAAATATATATTAGAAAAACTTTCAGAAATAAATCCAATAGACGAAGAACATGGAATTATTGATATAGAATATATAACTGAAAAATGCGGAAATGTATTTCAAAAATATGATGTAAATTTTTGTTATCTTTTTGGATCTTACGCTAAATCGAAAGCAAAGCCAACCAGTGATGTGGATCTGTTAATTTCAGCAAATGTAAAAGGACTAAAATTTTATGGATTAGTCGAAGAAATTAGAGAAGCACTACACAAAAAAGTAGATGTTTTAGAAATTAATCAATTAAAAGATAATTTAGAATTAACACAAGAAATATTAAAAGATGGGATAAAAATATATGGATAATGTAAAGAATGATCGTTATTACATTCAAAAAATACGAAACGATTTGCAATTTATAGTACAACATATGAAAGATGTAGATATAGAAGAATTGAATGCAAATGAAATATTACTGGATTCAATGTTGTTTCGAATGATTCAGTTATCTGAAAATGCAAAGAAATTGTCGGATGAGTATAAAGAGAAAAGAGGATATATTCCATGGAATGCTATGTATGGATTGAGAAATCGTATTGTACACGATTATGGAAATGTTGATTTAAATATTGTCTTTGAAACATTAAAAAATGATATACCAGAATTGTTAGAGATGATAAAAGGATAATGTTAACCCACGTTGCTTGCCGCAACGACATATTTTGGTGTAAATTCAATACATCAAAATATAAGGAGAGACAATAATTATGTTTAATGAGAATCTGAAAATAATAAGAAAAGCAAAAGGATACACACAAGAAGAATTAGCAATCAAAATTCACGTAGTAAGACAAACCATCAGCAAATGGGAAAAGGGATTATCCGTACCAGATGCAGATATGTTATCAAAATTAGCGGATGTATTAGAGATTAACGTGAGTGAATTATTGGGTAGTGAAATAAAAGAAGAAACCAATAAGAATGAAGTATCAGAACAACTTGCGAAGATCAGTGAACAATTGGCGCTTAAGAATAGACGGCGTAAAAGAATATGGAAAGTTATTGGATTTATATTGTTGGCTGTGATTGTTATTAATATGCTTCTGGTGGTTTTGGGCACGGTGACATATAACGAAAAAAATGCGGATATTACTACAATTGAAGAGAAATTTTGATTTTGTAGTTGGCCAACTGTAGATTTCGAGTATATAGAGTGGACAATTCACAAGATTGGAAAATTTAAGGTGATGTGTATGTTTTACTGTATTGGTTTATATATTTAGGTAATCGATAGCTGAAAATTCTCGCAATTTAAGGTTTCGTAGAAATTAAGATAAGATAATTTTCAAACATCCCAACAAATCGGTGTTGTAGATTTTATCTAAACTTCTGTTAATAAGTACAAAAATCATCAACTAATACCGTTTAACATACATGAAACACTATTACAAAATCTAGTAGTGATAAACTTTCCTTCTACTCCGTAAAAAATAAATCGTAACAATTAAAGTCAACATCTCCGCCACAACAACTCCCATCCAGATTCCATTCAATCCAAGCACAAGTGGCAGCAGCATAATACACCCAATCTGAAACAACAAAGTTCGAAGGAACGCAATCATCCCAGAAACAACCCCATTATTCAAAGCTGTAAAGAACGAAGAAGCCCAGATATTAAATCCATTGATCAAAAACACAAATGCATACAACCGGAATCCATGTAACGTCATAGCAAACAGATCAGCATCATATCCAACAAAGATATTGATCAGCGGATGGGAAAAAAACTCAGAGATCAAAGTCAGACAAACCCCAGTTACAGCAATTAAAGACAAACTCTTCTTCAACATATTCTTCAATTCCGAATGATTTCCAGCCCCATAATTATAACTGGTGATCGGAGCGCTTCCCATAGAATATCCAAGATAGATCGCAGCAAAGATAAAGTTCGCATACATGATCACACCATAAGCAGCAACACCATCTGCGCCAGCAAGGCGCATTAACTGTGTATTATAAAGCATATTTACAACGGAAGAAGAAGCATTTGTCATAAATTCCGAAGAACCATTTAAACAGGTTTTTAATAAAATATCTTTTCTCCAGACAGGTTTCACAAGACGAAGACGGCTGCTGTTATTCTTTCGTGCAAAATAGATCAACGGTACAAGCCCGCCAACATACTCACCCATGGCAGTTGCAACCGCAGCCCCGGCAACACCATAATGCATGACACCGATAAAGAGATAGTCAAACACAATATTGATCACGCCAGAGATCAAAGACATACGAAGACTGTAAGAAGGTTTCTCAGATGTAATAAAGAAGTTATAAAAGATTGTCTGCATCATAAACATTGGCTGTGATACAAACATAATACGTCCATAAGTAGACGCATATTCAAGCAACTGTCCACGCGCACCAAGTGCCATACAGATCTGCCTTATAAAAATAAATCCAAAGACAGACAGGATCGTAGCTCCGATCAAAGCAGTAAAGATCAGCATAGAAAAATATTCATTTGCTTTTTCTTTTTTGCCCTCACCAAGCGTTTTTGCAACGATCGCACTTCCACCAGAACCGATCATAAATCCGATCGCTCCAACACCCATCGCAACAGGAAGGATCAGATTGACCGCAGCAAATGCTGTTTTTCCTGCAAAATTGGAAATAAATAATCCATCAATAATACTGTACATCGAAGTACAGATCATCATAATGATCGATGGAAATACAAAACGGATCAGACGTTTGTAAGTGAAATGATCTGATAATTGAATCTTCATGATAAACTAAAACTCCTTTTCCTCTAAGACATATTGTTTCATATTTTTCTTTAAAATCTGAACATATTTTCTCGTAAGAGAAAATATGTTCACACTCCGAAGGCTCCATAGATTCAAATGTAGCATTTTCCATATCAAAGACAGGACCGATATGTTTTTCAGAAAATTCTCGTCCAAACTCTGTAAAAAATAAGTGGATATCCCTTCCGACGCCGGCTTTACGGATCAAAACTCCTTTATCTTCTAATGATTTTACGGAAGAATTCACCGTTTGTTTTGAGATGGAGTAAAGTTTGCAGATATCTTTCTGAGAGCAACCATCTCCAAGTTCTAACAGACAATATAAAATGAGAAATGCGGAATCCGTAAGATGCATGGAAAGAGCGATCTCATGATAGACATCATCGATCATCTTATAGAGAGAATCAAATTCCTTTAAGGCACGATTTTGTTTCGATTCCATAGTGACTTCCTTTCTTATAATAATTATATCAAGTCCGAAATCAGACTACAAGATTATGATAATTATAGTCCGATTTCGGACTTATGTCAATTATTATTTCATAGGAAATCACTTTACGAGGTCATTCGAATCAGTTAAAATAAAGAGTCAGAGAATAAAGTACAACCAAAGAAGGAAGTTACCTATGAAATTTGCCTATGATATCCCAGATTCATTCTGGAGTTTATTTCGTTCGATGAACAGAGAACTTTATATGGAAGCTTTGCTGAAGATCAACGAAGAATATGAATATAACAATTATTATTTAAGTAAAGAAGTATGCCTTCAGGTATTAGAAGACTGGAACGAAAGCCAGCGGATCTGGTTATCTCCTGAAGAATTTGAATCAGAAAATGATGCAAGCCAGACACCGCCAAACAGGATTTTAAACTGGCTGATCAAGACAGGCTGGTTAAAGAGGATCGAAGATTTCTCAACATTAACTACCAATATCATCATTCCTGATTACGCAGCCGTATTTTTAACAGCATTTGAAGAGTTAGTCAACCCATCAACAGATGACACAGAGATCTATATCCAGAATGTATACGCAACACTGTTTTCATTCTGGCATGATAAGAAGATGAACTTAGCCATGTTAAAAACAGCGCTTGTTAATACAAAGAAATTAAATAAAGCCTTGCAGGATATGTTACACAACATGGACCATTTCTTTAGCCGACTGCTAAAACAGAAATCATATGAAGAAGTGTTGGCAGAACATTTGGAAGGTTACGTTGAGGAAATCGTTGAGAAGAAATATCATATCTTAAAGACAAATGATAACTTCTATTTATATAAAAATGATATCAAACGATGTTTAAGAGAAATGAGAGAAGATATTCCATGGATGGAACAGGTACAGAAGAAAGCAGATAAAGAAAAAGGCGAAGATGTGCTAAGCATCATCAATGCGATCGAACGTGGATTTGATGATATTGAACATCGAATTTCCAACATGGATAAAGAACATTCTAAATATATCAGGGCAACAGTAACGCGTATGAATTACATGCTGAATGGAGAATCCGACACAAGAGGTCTGATGATCCAGCTGTTAAAGACGATCGGGGATTCTAAGGACAGCGAGGAAAAGATCGAGAAGGTCGGACAGAGTATGAATCTGTCTCATTTTGAAGTGCTTTCAGAGAAGTCTTTGTATAAGAAGAGAAAACGAAGAGATTTTGCAAGTCAGGTAGAAGAAGAAAAGCAGCAGGAAGAATTATCAAGAGAAGATGTCCTAAGATTAAATAAGATTCATACAAGATACCAACAGGCTGAGATTGAAGATTTCATTGAATCTTATATGCAGGATGACCATATGGAAGTTAAGGATATTGATATCAGGGATGAAGAGTCCTTTGAGAAATTAATCCTTGCCTACGATTACAGTACGAGAAGAAACAGTAAATATAAAGTGATCGAGAGAGACGATAAATTGATTGATAATGGAAGTTACCGCTATCCGGCATTAACTTTTGTAAGGAGGAAACCGAAATCATGATACCGTATTATGAAGAATTGAATGACGAAGAAAAAAATGCGGTCACGAAAGTGATCCGTACGTTGTTAAAACAGACATTTGTATTAGAAAGAAAATATGATAAAAAGAGCGGAAGACTTGTATACAATAAAGAATTTAGAACCATTGACCTGCATCAGGAATTTTTAAGAGAATATTTTAAGATTTCAGGAATCGAATTAAGAGAAAATCTGCATCTGGGAGTCTTTTATATCAAAGGAGAAACTTTGATAGGAGAGAAGATTTCTAGATTATCAACCATTTATCTTCTGATCTTAAAATTATTATACGATGAACATATGGCAGAGGCGTCATCGAATACAAGTGTGTATACATCATTAGGAGAAATCCATGAAAAGATCAACGATTTTCATCTGATGAAAACCTTGCCATCCATCACTGAGATGCGTCGTTCCATCGCATTATTAAAGAGATATCAGATCATCGAACCACTCGATGTATTAGAAGAATTAAATGAAGAGACAAGAATGATGATCTATCCATGCGTGAATGTCGTGTTACTAGGAGATGACATCCGCAGATTGATCGAAAGTTTCAGCAAGGAGGAAGTAGACAGTGAGTTTGACGAAGACGAAGCAGCCATTTCTGGCATTATCGAAGATATGCCTGAATAATTGGCATTATATAGATCAGAAAATATTAAGTTTCAACGATGGAATCAATTTTTTTACCGGACATTCTGGAAGTGGAAAGTCAACAGTGATCGATGCGATGCAGATCGTTTTATATGCGAATACAGATGGTCGTGGATTCTTTAATAAGGCGGCAGCAGACGATTCCGATCGAAATCTGATCGAATACCTGCGAGGAATGGTTGCGGTCGGAGAGAAAGATGAAGTTACTTATTTGAGAAATAAAAACTTCTCCACAACGATCGTTCTTGAATTTACACAGACAGAATCTGACGAAAAAGAATGTCTTGGAGTTGTATTTGACGTAGATACAGCAAGAAATGATACATCCAGATTATTTTTCTGGCACAAAGGCGGCATTTTAGAGAATGCTTACCGTACGGAAGAGCATGCGATGACAATTTCGGAACTCCGCAAATATATGCAGAAAAACTTCAAAAAAGAAGATTTCTATTTTGGAACAAGCAACGAGAGATTTAGAAAACAGATGTATGACATCTATCTTGGCGGTCTTGATATGGAGAAATTCCCAAGACTGTTTAAACGCGCGATCCCATTTAAAATGAATATCAAGCTCGAAGATTTTGTGAAAGAATACATCTGTATGGAGCAGGACATTCATATTGAAGATATGCAGGAAAGCGTGATGCAGTATGGAAGAATGCGTCAGAGAATCGAAGATACATTAAAGGAAGCAAAGAGCTTAGAAGAGATCAAAGAAAGTTTCGTTAAATTCAAGACCAAAAAAGAGGAACAGGATTATTGCCAGTACCGCATGAACAAACTGGATGTCCTGAAATTAAAAACAGATATTCATCTATTACAGCAAAAGATTGAAGATGGAGAGAAAGATCTAAAGACACAGGAAGAGAATGAAACAGTTCTTGAGAAGAAACTAGAGAAACTTGCCAAAGAATACGATGCATTAGTAGCACAGATCGCAGGAAGTGGATATGATCAGATCGCAACAAGGAAAAAGGATGTTCAGGAGTTGTTAGGACAGTTAAATCATTCCGTACAGCGTTGGGAACAGACATCAAAAGACTTAAAAAAATGGTGTGATCTCGATATTACGCCAAATCAGGCAATCTGGGATATTGAGAAATTTGAACAGGGAGATATCACAGAAGATGATCTGAATCGATTAAAACATACATTGGATATCTTAAGAAAAGAAACCGAGGAAGAGCGACAAGATAATGCGTCTGCACTGAGAGCCTTAAAGAAACAGGAGAAATCCATTTCTGATGAGTTGAAAGAACTGAAAAAGGGTAACAAAGCATATCCAAAAGAAGTTCTGGATGCAAGATATGAATTACAGACGAAATTAAGCGAAAAATGTGGTGATTTTGTAAAGGTAAATGTGCTTGCCGATCTGTTAGACATGAAAGATGAGAGATGGAATAAAGCGGTCGAAGGATATTTAGGATCGAATAAATTAACACTCATCGTGGAACCAAAATACGTTAAGGATGCCATGGAAATCTACCGTGATATGGATCAGAAGAAATACTGGAGAATTTCGATCGCAGACACACAAAAGATTGATAAGCAGGACATGAAGGTTGAGGAAAATGCGTTATCAGAAGAAGTTCTTGCAGAACAGTCTTATGTGAAAAAGTTGATAGAATCCTTGATCGGGCGTGTGATCAAATGTGAGACGATCGATGAATTAAGAAATTGCCGTACTGGTATCACACCAGATGGAATGCTTTATAAAAACTTCCAGTTAAAACGATTAGATCCAAAACAGTACACAAGAAATTCCTACATTGGAGACAACAGTTTACGCCACAGGATCAAAGAATTAGAGAAAGAAAAGGATAAGATCTTTGATAAAAAAGATCCATTAGAAAAAGAAGTTTTAAGTGCTGCCGTTATTTTAGACTATGAATATCTTCCACAGTCAGCCGAAGAATATTTAAAACAGCAGGAAACACTGGAACGTGCGAAAGAACGTCAGGAAGAATATGAAGATTTAGAAAATCAGCTGACAAAATTAAGAGAAGGTGCCTTAAAAGGTCTGGAAGAGGAAAGAGACCAGAACAGGTTAAAACAGGAAGATTGCAAACAAGAGATCAATGCAATGAAAGAAGCAATCTGGGCAACACAGAATGCATTAAAAGAATGCAGACAGCAGATTATTGACCAGAATGAAGCATTGATCCGTGCACAGAATGAATTACCGGCAAATGGAGAGTACGAGCAGCAGTTTGCACAAGAGATCGAGAAGACAGACACAGAAGACTATGAACGTCTCAAAAAACGTGCAGCAAGGAAATACTATGATGCCGGAACGAAGAAGGAAGAAGAATATCGAAAGCTTGTGGAAGTCAGAACTGCATATTTAAGGGAATATCCAAACCGCACATTCTCAGCAGTAGATGAGAATAATGATGTGTATGATAAGCTTTATAAGGAATTATCATCTGATCACATGGAAATGTATCGTGAAAAAGCTGCAAAACAGGCCAAAACAGCAATGGAACATTTCAAAGATGACTTTGTATACAAGATTCGAAGCGCAATCAGGGAAGCTTATCAGCGCAGGGACGAATTAAACCGCATGATCAGTGGACTCGACTTTGGGAAAGATAAATACCAGTTTAAGATCACAAGAAATACAGGAGCCGATGGAAAATATTATCCAATGTTTATGGATGATTCTCTGAATATCGATCCATCTGTCTTAAATACAACGATGGATGACCAGATGAATCTCTTCTCTATGGAACATGAGAATAAATACGGGGAACTGATGAATGAATTGATCGAGATCTTTATCCCGCCAGAAGGTGCAACCGGTGAAGAACTTGAGAATGCGAAACGTGATATGCAGAAATATTCTGATTATCGTACGTATCTGTCCTTTGATATGGAACAGATTGTGGATGGTGATGAAAAACTGACGATCGGATTAAGTAAGATGATCAAGAAAAACTCTGGTGGAGAAGGACAGAACCCATTATATGTTGCATTACTCGCAAGTTTTGCACAGGCCTATGGAATTCATCTTTCACCAAAAGTACGAAGAAATCCAAGCATCCGTCTAGTTGTCTTAGATGAAGCATTCTCTAAGATGGATGCAGAGAAAGTTGCAAGTTGTATTGACCTGATCAGGAATCTAGGATTCCAGGCAATCATCAGTGCGACAAATGATAAGATTCAAAATTACCTAGAAAATGTAGATAAGACTTTTGTATACGCCAATCCAAACAAGAAAAATATTTCCATTCAGGAATTTGAGAAATGTGAATTTGATAATTTACTCACAGAAGAATAGATAAAAATACAGATACGAGGAGAAATGTATTTATGAATCGAAGTTTAAAAGGAATCTGCTTCACAGTTGCAGGAGGATGCTGCTGGGGCATGTCTGGTGTGATGGGGAAATATTTATTTGATGCAAAAGATCTGACGGCTACGTGGCTTGTGACAGTCAGATTATTAGGGGCAGGAATCTGCCTGCTGTTGCTTATGTATCAGAGAAAAGGGAATTCAATTTTTCGTGTATGGAAAAGAAAAGATTCAGCGGTCAATCAGCTGATCTTCGGGATGATTGGAATGGCTATGTGTCAGATGACGTACTTCCTTGCCATTCAGGAGTCAAATCCGGGAACTGCGACAGTTATTCAGTATTCTGCACCAATCTTAATTATGGTGTTCTTTGTATTAGTGGAAAAAAGATTTCCAAAGAAAGAAGAAGTGCTTGTTCTGGTGGCTGTGATCGTAGGAATCTTTTTGCTTGCAACACATGGAAGTATAAAAAACTTAGTGATCACCAATGCAGCATTATTCTGGGGATTGTTATCCGCTTTTGCTTTTGCAGTTTATAACGTGCAGCCAAAGAAATTATTAGACGAATTTGGTACTTTAGAGACAACAGGATGGGGAATGTTTGTCGGTGGAGTTTTGGTAACTCCATTTACAAAAGTATGGAGTATCCCAGGACATTGGGATATCATGACGGTTGCAATGACAATTGGAGTTGTATTCTTAGGAACGATCGTGGCGTTTTCCTGTTATCTCCATGGGATTTCCATGTTAGGACCAGTTCAGGGAAGTATGCTTGGATGCGTGGAACCGCTGGTTGCAACGATTCTTTCCGCAACCGTGCTTGGACAGGCCTTTGGAATGATCGATGTTGTTGGAATCTTATGTATTGTTGGAGCAGTGACGGCATTGACGGTCGTGGATGCGTAATCAGACATTATGGATTTGCCTTTGAAGGTAAGAAGGTTTTGATCGGAGAATAGTAGATAAATCGCTGAGTTCATATGAATTATATGGATTCAGTGATTTTTTTCATAGAATGATTATTTTATTGAAAAAAATAACCTGTAAATATATTGTGTTAAGTACAAAACAATGTTAAAATAGAAGTAACCTAAAAATAGAACATAAAAGAAAGGAGGAATACGAAAATGGAAGAATTAACCAGACTAGAAGAACGAATCATGCAATGCATTTGGAATTATCAAGGAGAAGTTCCTTTTCTTGATCTGATAGAAATGGTTAAAGAAAAGCTCAATAAAGATTATAAAAGAACAAGTATCCGCGGATATCTGTTCCGGCTAGAAGAGAAGGGATATATCAAAGTTACCAAGAAAGGAAGAAAAGCATATGTGCAGCCATTGATCAATGAAGAGTCATATGGGAAATATCAAGCTGAGAAAGTTTTAGATCGTTGGTTTGACGGATCTGCAAAACGATTAGTAAGTGCATTAGGAGAGAAACTGACAAAAGAAGACGGGGAAGAGTTAAGAGGGATCTTAGATGACTTTGATTTTGATGATAATCATAATAAAAATATTTAGCGGAATATTCTTATGTACACTGCTTGGAACGATCTTATATCTTTTTTGGAAGGCTGTAGGACGTTTGATAGAACACAAGGGATATATTGATATCAATTATCTGATATGGAAGATGGTATTATTGATGTTTGCCATACCAATCACGTTGATCTATGCAAATGGATTTGAGAAGAGTACTTATGTATTTGAAGTTACAGGTCCGATCAAGTGGGTCATTGGAATTTTGATGATCATCTGGCTGGTTGGAACGATCATTTTTACGATCAGATTTCTAGAGAAATACAGAGCAATAAGGAAGGATATTTTAAATGCAGATCCATGTGGAGATGAAATTCAAAGTATGGTAAAAAGCATATCAAAAAAGTTAGGGGTTCATAAAGAAATTCAAGTAGTGATCTTAGAAAAAGCAGGCGGACCAATGTTATATGGGGTTTTGAAACCAAGAATCATTCTGTCAAGAATTTATGATCCGCAACAGCTAAATATGATATTTACACATGAATTGATTCATTATAAACATCATGATCTCATTTGGAAACACTTGGCGAACATTATCTGTTGTATATACTGGTTTCAACCTGCGTTAAAGGATGTTTTTTATCAATTAGATCAATGGGGAGAAACATACTGTGACAGGACAGTATGTGAATATCTGCCAGATGTAAAGGGATATTTTTCTACGATCATAGATATTTCTATGGAAGAGATCAGATATGGAAGATATACAACAGCGGGGTTATATGAGAGTAAGGAAGTATTAAAGTTACGAATGGAACGAATGAAATCTTATCGACAACAAAGAAGGTTGCGAAGAGGAATTTCTGTAAGTGTCTTATTTGGAATGATCATACTCAGTGCAACTACGGTATTTGCTTCAGGGATAGGATTTGTAAAGGCATACGATAAGATTGCAGATGAAACAAGAGAGGAAATCAATGTTGGAACGGAAGGGGATATAAAGGATCAGAAAGCAAAGTATAGAATGTATGATAAAACCAGAATCAAAAAGTGCATGATAAAAAATGAAAGATTAAAAGAGAATGATGGAAAACCATTTACATGGAAGATCAAGCCGAAAGAGAGAATAGAGACAAAAGAAGGACACTTAAAAAAGGGAACTTGTGTTCAAGTGGCTGCCTGTATGGGGTTTGAAGAAGAACACCCTGAAACACATATAGCAATTGGAATTATTGATGAGGATGGAGAGGAAACTTATATAGAGAATGGGGTAAATCTGGTAAGCCACTTAAAGGTAAAAAAAGATGGACGGTATCGGGTATTTTTAGAAAATCTAGGGGCGAAAAAAGCGATAGCGGGTGGACATTATATGGTGATAACGGAAGAAGAGTAGAGGAGAGAAAAGATGTTTGTAAAAAAGGTATTAATGATAGTGCTTGTTAGTGTAATATATTTAATTAATTTAAATATTCCAGTAGCTGCAGAAGAAAATGAACAAGATATTATTTTTTCACCTAATTGGATGTTAGAAAATGGATATAAGGAAGAAGTAGAGGAAAATCAAGAAATATTACCATTTGCTACAAGAGTTAATGTAAACTGGAAAGTTGGACTAAAAACAGAAAAGAAAACGAAAACATTTCATAAAAATGCAGGAAGTAAAATTACTGTAGAGGCAAGTGTGTTTCCAACAAAGAAAATACGTATAGGAATTGTAGCAAAAAGTATAGGAAGAATGTATGTAGAGACAACAGATATGGCAAAAAAGACATTTAATATAAAAAAAACAGGGGAATACAGTGTTTTTGTTACAAATAAATCCGACAGTACAATACATGTAGTCGGAAATTATACAAAATAATAAAGGAAAGGAGGAGAAAAATAATAGCAAGAGTTCATGTAATATATTGGGTGGAGCCAGTGTTCATAAAAGAGCATCGTATCATATGAATTCTTATATTATTGCAAATGGTAACTAGAAACGGTAACTAATGATTTGTATGATATAGGAGGTATAGTCATGAGAAGTTTAAAAGAATAACCGCAGCGATAGCAATAATTTGCAGGGTTTGTAATTCTAATGATAACATGGGAAGTAAAGTTAGAAAAGCTAATAGCGCTTACTATCCAGAAGTTGAATGTGGATATATAAAATATTCAGGAGTAAAGTATTTGTATAAAGAGGGGTTAAAAAAGACAAAAGTTGCAACAACAGCAATTTCTCTAATGATATCAGCAGTACCTGGATGTGGATGGGGGCTTTCAGCAGTTTCCTTGGCATCATCCTATGGAGGATATTCAGCTTTAGAGAAGGCGGTTCATAAAGCTTATTATAAAAAGAAAGGAATAAAAGTATATTATAAAATTCATAAATCAGTAATGAGTATGAATAAAGTAAGATATGTTGTTGGTTAAGAGAAAGGAGCAAAAGGATGAAAAAAAAATTGCGATTAAAAACATTTCGTAAAAATATAATTCAATTGGTAATATTTCTAGGAATTGTTACCTTTTTAAGTAGCTCACAAAAATATATTCCGTATACAAGACAAGAAATTATAGTGCAGGATATAGTTCTATTTTTATTGTATTTGGTTTTGAGTATTGTAATTGATATAATCAATGAGAAAAAACAAGGCTAGTTGATTTAAGAATATGAAAAATCCATGTCATACAATGGGTGGAGCCATCTATCTGGTAACAGATAGTCGTATCACATGGATATTAAAATATTACAGTAAAAGTGTTGGGAAATCAAGAATGTAATAAAAATATTTTTAATATCCAACATTAAAAATAAGTTCATATAATGTTTTGTGATAAATGAGGCTAATGCATAATTCATAATACATAGAAAAACTACTTAAAAAAGTATTGTATTATATGGGTTCTTATATTAACAAAAATATAACTAATAGATAGAAAAGTGATTTGTATGATATGAGGAGGAATAAATATGTTTAAGATTAAACAGAAAATAGTTTTTGGATTATTATTAATGAGCACAGCAATGATATTTATGAATTATCAAGTTAAAGCAGATAATGGAGAAGCAATATTTGATCAACAGACATTAGAAGAGGTTGAGAGCAAAATAGAAGGTAAGAGAATTTTTCAAGACAAGAGTTATGATGGAAGTGAGAATATAAAAGCAGAGAGACGGCCAACAGGAGTTTATCCAACAAGAAAGGGGGTTATTTTAGTTACAAAAGATAAATATAAAGATCTAATTCCTACAGGGCATGCAGCAATTATTTATACAAAAACTTCAGTTATAGAATCGTTATCTAAAGGAGTTGTAAAAGGTAAAAACGATTGGAATAAAACAAAAACGACATGTTACGGAGTAACAGTAAAATCAACGGAACAAGAAGATGATGAAAAGGTTGCTGATTGGTGTAAAAAAAGGATAGGAAAGCCATATAATTATAATTATTTGGATGTAAAGACACGCAAAAAATTTTATTGTTCACAGTTAGTTTGGGCAGGGTATAAGGATTTATACAAAATAGATTTAAATACAGATGCTTTTGGAGATGCAATTCATCCAACAGAATTAGTAGCTACAAGTAAGACCTATAAGATATATGAAAAATAGGAGAAATTTGATATGAAGAAAAAACGAAGCATAATTCTAATAAGTATTCTAATCATTGTATCGGCTGTCATATATTTTTACAAACCAGAACAAAATAATTCCTATCAACTTGGAGTCATTATCTCAATAGGGAATAAAGATAAAAGCAATATTTTATATTATAATGACGAACTTCAAAAAACAGGACAAAAGAAGTTGAAGATCGGAAATATTGCGAGTCAGTATGATATTCCAAAGACAGTGAATGATAAAGTGTATATGATCCCAAAAGGAGTTCCATATGTAAATGAGCGAGAAGAAGTAATGGAGCTTGATCATAATACACAAAAAATAAAGTTATATAAAATAGGACGGCCGGGACTTTTTGCTTTTGATGAGAAGGATGGTGATATCTATACAACAAACTGGATAAACGGTGTATCGACTCTGACAAAATATAACGAAGAGACGGGGGAGATACAGCGATATGAAGAATCTGTTGGAATGTTTGGATATTTACATTGTGCAGGGAATTATGTTTATGTAGAAAAACAGGTCGATCAGGAAGAAGGAACGATTAATTATTTAATGAAGATCGATCGGAAAACATTAAAGAAGGTAAAAGAAATAAAGGTAAATCACAGCGAAGATGAATCCGTGTTTTTCTATTCAGATGATAAAAATCTCTATTTTTCTTCAGGAAATACAGACAAAATCTTGTATCAGATGGATTTAAAAAAAGACAAGATCAGCAAGCTCAAATTAAAAGAAATAAATCCACAGCAAATTTTACCGTATAAAAATAAATTGTTTGTTACACACTGTGATCTAACCAGTGGAATGGGAAAAGCAATTTCATTGTTAAACCCACAAACAGGAGAAAGCAAAGTTTATAAATTCAAGCATAATGTAATTCAATGTCAAACAAAAGAGGGCTATTTGTATATACTAAGTAATGATAGTATCTATAAATATAAATTTGATGGAGAAAAAATGCATTTAGAAGCAAGCAGTAAAATCTCTTTCAAAGGATCTTGGAAGGATGGATATATCAGTAGCTTTTTTCTGAGATAGTATGTTATCATAGATGATCGAATTTTTTGAAATGATTACGAGAAATGAGGATATGAGCGTGAAAGTGAATTCACACTCATATCCTTATTTTTGTTTTACAAATAAGAATTTAAAACATATGGAATAAAATGTAAAAGCATATTGTAAATAAATGTATAATAATGTAAAATAAATCCATGTAAATAAAAGAAACATAAGGAGATACATATGACAGAAAAGCTAAAAAATAAAATCAATGATGAACAATTAAAGATCAGAGCGATTAGTGATGAAAAAATAACAGTAAAACTAACAAACAATTATGCATTTCAAAAAATATTTAAAAATACTAAAATTGTAAAAGGATTTCCAATGGCATTGCTGGATTTAAAAGAATATGAAATCAAAAAAATTGAAATTACAGATCCATTTACACTGGGAGAAAATGATGAAGAAAAAGAAGGAATTCTGGACATCAAATTGATTTTAAATCAAAACAGAAAGATTAACATTGAAATGCAAAACACCTATCAAGATGATTGGACAGAGAGAAGCCTTTTTTATAATTGTCGAATGTTTACAGATGGATTAAAAAAAGGACATCCTTATGGAGAAATTCCACCATGTATTCATGTTGGTATTTTAAATTTTAATCAAATGATAAGTCCGAATTATTACCATAAATTTAGTCTGATGGATGAAAAAACCAAAGAGATATATAGTAGAAAATTTCAATTTCATATGATAGAATTGAAGAAACTAAAGTACGTAAAAGAGAAACAAAAGAAAAAACCATTATATCGATGGGCAAAGTTGATAGCTGCACAGACATGGGAAGAATTGGAACAGGAATCAAAAGGTAATAAGTATATGGAAAGGGCGCTGGAAGAGATGATAAAGATCAGTCAGGATGAGAGGGAAAGATATTTGTATCTGAGAGAAGAGATGGCAGAGAGTGACAGAGCAAGTCAGATACAAAGTGCACAGAGGATTGGACGTAAGGAAGGAGAAATATTAAAATTAATTTCATTAGTTCAAAAGAAAATTTTGAAAAATAAAACTTTGCCACAGATTGCAGAAGAATCAGAAGAAGATACGATAGTAATTGAACCTATTTATACATTAATAAAAGAGAATCCAGAGGCAGAGAAAGAAGAAATCTACAAAATGTTGAATTTGTAAGGAGTTTAACAATCGTTTGTTGACACATAAAAATAACAACACCAGTCTTGACATCCAATCATCGTTTGCATATAATAAAACCAATAGAAATAGTAGGAAATACAAAAATACCAGCGGAAGCGCAGCATAACAAGAATAGAAATGCTAAGCATCCGCTTTTTTATTCTAAATAAAAGGAGAAAGAAATGTTAAATCAGTTTTCAAGAACAGAACTATTACTTGGAAAAGAAGCACTCGATAAATTAGCAGGCAGCAGAGTTGCTGTCTTTGGAATCGGTGGTGTTGGTGGATATGTATGCGAAGCCTTAGTACGAAGCGGTGTCGGTGAGTTCGACCTTATTGATGATGATAAAGTCTGCTTAACAAACCTAAACCGCCAGATCATCGCAACAAGAAAAACAATCGGTAAATACAAAGCAGAAGTGATGAGAGACCGCATCTTAGAGATCAATCCAGATGCGAAAGTCAACGTTCACAAATGCTTCTTCTTACCAGAGAATGCAGATGAATTTCCATTTGAGGAATATGACTACATTGTTGATGCCGTTGACACAGTGACAGCAAAGATCTCATTAGTTATGGCAGCAAAGGAAAAGAATGTACCGATCATCAGCAGTATGGGAGCTGGAAATAAATTAGATCCAAGCCAGTTTAAAGTGGCAGATATCTATAAGACAAAAGTATGTCCTCTTGCAAAGGTTATGCGAAGAGAGTTAAAGAAGAGAAGAGTTAAGAAATTAAAAGTTGTATATTCAGAAGAAATGCCAATCAAACCAAAAGATGATATGGCAAACAGCTGCAGAACAAACTGTATCTGCCCTCCAGGAGCACAGCACAAATGTACAGAGAAAAGAGCGATTCCAGGTAGTACAGCATTTGTACCATCTGTCGCAGGACTGATCATCGCAGGGGAAGTAGTGAAGGATTTATGCAAGGCGTAAAAAGTGTAGCAAAACAAGCATTTATGAAATCCATACCAATCATGTGCAGTTATGTATTTGTCAGTATGGCATATGGAATGATGATGGAGAATGCAGGATTTGCGTGGTATTATTCGCTTCTTACAAGCCTTACCGTGTATACAGGAGCTTTTCAGTTTGTCCTGATCACATTTTTAAGCAGTGGGGCATCCATCGTCACGATCGCAGTGACAGCTTTGTTGATGAACAGCAGACAGAGTTTCTACAGCCTTTCATTTTTGGAGACATTCCGCAAGATGGGAAGAAAGAAACTTTATATGATCCATACGATGACAGATGAGACATATGCAGTAAACTGCACAATCGAAGACAAAGATGAAAACAGCAGAAAAGAGATGTTTCTCGTTGCATTCTTCAGCAGATGTTACTGGATGTTTGGAGCAGTGATGGGCGGTCTGATCGGGCAGTTGATTCCGTTTGAACTCAATGGAATCGACTTTTGCATGACTGCATTATTTATCATCATTTTTATCGATCAATGGGAGAAAGCGGACAAGCATTTTCCAGCGGTTGCAGGAGTCTTGATTGCAGTGATCGCCCTGGTGCTCTTTGGACAGCGGGCATTTATGCTGCCAGCATTGGTGATTGTTTCAGGAGTTTTAATCTTCTGGAATAGCAAACAACAGGAAGTTTAGACAGAAAGGGGAAAATAATGAACACAAAAATGGCATTGATCGCGATTTTCGTTTCTGCCGTGATCACATTTGGACTTCGAGCCCTCCCTTTTCTTGTATTTCAGGAAGGAAAAGAGCTTCCAGATCAGATCAAACGATTAGGAATGGTGTTGCCATCTTCGATCATGGCAGTACTGATCGTGTATTGCCTGAAAGATGTCGGGGATGACTTTATGGTAGATGGCTTATGGAAACTGATCGCAGCAGCAATCACTGCAGTCAGTTACAAATGGAAACATAATACGCTGATCAGCATTTTACTTGGAACAGTGAGTTATATGATGTTCTTACATTTTTTTGGATAGAACAGATTTGAGATAGAATAAAACATAGGATGAAACAGGAGATATATATGGCAAGAGAAATAGAGACAAAATGTATTCATTTAGAAGAAGCAGAAGGGGCACTAAACCACTTTGGTGCAATGGCATATCCAATCTATCAGTCAGCAACATACGCACATCCAGGAGTCGGACAAAGCACAGGTTATGATTACAGCCGCCTGCAGAATCCAACGAGAGAACATCTGGAGAAGACAGTTGCTTCTCTGGAAAATGGAATCGATGCATTGGCATTTTCCTCAGGAATGGCAGCGATCACGTTGATGATGGAATTATTCAAACCGGGTGATCATCTGATCGTGGATGCAGATTTGTACGGTGGCAGCATCCGTCTATTTAATCACGTATCTGAGAAAAACGGAATCGAATTTTCCAGTGTAGACTGCCACAAGGAAAATGTTGCAGCATATATTAGAGAAAACACAAAGGCAGTTTATATCGAGACACCAACCAACCCAATGATGAATGTCACAGATATCAAAGCATTAGCTGAGATCACAAAGAAACATAATATTCTTCTGATCGTTGACAATACATTTTTATCTCCATATTTCCAGAATCCATTAGATCTCGGAGCAGATATTGTTGTACACAGCGGAACAAAATATCTTGGAGGCCACAACGATACACTGGCTGGATTCTTAGTTACAAACAGAGAAGATATCAGCGAAAGATTTCGTTTCCTGATCAAGACAACAGGAGCCGGATTAGCACCATTTGATTGTTTCCTGATCCAGAGAGGGATCAAAACCTTAGGAGTTCGTATGGACCGTGCACAGGAAAATGCGATCGAGATTGCAAAATGGTTAAAAGAGCAGGACATCGTAAAGAAAGTTGTTTATCCAGGATTCAAAGAACATCCAGGATACGAGATCATGAAAAAACAGGCAAGAGGATTTGGAGCAATGCTTACATTTGAACTTACGAAGAAAGAATATGCGATCAATATCCTTGAAAATGTAAGAATGATCAAATATGCAGAAAGTCTTGGTGGGGTGGAAACACTGATCACATATCCAATGACACAGACACATGCAGATGTTCCAGAACATATCCGCAAACAAAACGGGATCACGGATTGTGTGTTAAGAATGTCTGTTGGAATTGAGAATGTCAAAGACTTATTAAATGAACTGAAAGAGGTATTTGCAGAAGTACGAGGTGAATAAACTTTTGAAAAGGAGTGATTTGAAAAATGATGCAGAAGATTCAAAAATTTGGAGGTGCGATGTTACAATTAAAATAATTGTTATCTGATTTCTAAATATATAAAATTCATAAGTCTCAGAAAAAGCGTAAAGTTTTGTTCTGGGACTTATTTAGTTTGAAAGAATATGTTAAATTGGTAGAAAATAATATTTATGAACAAAATCAAGGGAGAAACGTTATGAAGAATATAAAAGTTATAATGTGTGATATTGATGGAACACTGTTAAATAGCAAGGGAATCGTTACCACCAAAACAATTGATGCGATAAAGAAAGTTCGAGAACAAGGAATCTTGTTTGGAATATCAACAGGAAGAGATGTTCCAAGTGTAAAAAGGTTGTTTGGAAAATGGGGAATTGGCGGGCTTGTTGATATGGTCGTTGGAAGCAACGGAGGTGAGATTTATGATTACAAAACCGATTATTATGAAGAAAATTTTGCCCTTCCAGGAAACCTGATCGCAAATATCATGGAGCATTATAAAGATATGGATGTGAATTTTGCAATTCATGGGGATGGAGTTTTGTATACTCCGAAAGAAGATGAACTTATTAAAATTTTATCTAAAGGTGATCAGCTTCCATATGAAGTCATTGATTTTGACGAGTATTTAAAAGAAGATCGTTTAAAACTTCTTATTGTTTGCAAACCAGAAACTATGCCGGCAGTTATTGAGAGAGCAAAAACCTTTAAAAATGAACGTTTCAAATGTGCAAGTCTTCAAACGACGCAACACCTGTTTGAATTTATGGATCCTAGAATCTCAAAATCCTTTGGATTACAAAAACTGATGGAGATGCATGGATTTACGATGGAAAATCTCTGCACATTTGGAGATGCAGATAATGATTATGATATGACCTTGCATGCAGGAGTCGGAGTCGTCATGGCAAATGGAAGTGAAAAAACAAAAAGTGTTGCAGATCATATTACCAAAGACAATGATCACGATGGAATTGGAGTGTTTCTGCAAGAACATTTGATCTCCAGATCATAAGAATCTGTGGATAAAAATATAAAGAGAACTTATAGCAAATCAAAAGAAAAACCTATAACAGAAATAATGCAAAAGATGTTGACAATAAAGATATGTGGTTGTATAATCTAAAACATAGAAAACCTAGTAGAAAAATAGGAAATAAAACGGAATAAAAACAACAACTTTTTATGGAGGTTTAGAATTATGAGTAAGATTACAGCAAGTGCATTAGAATTAATCGGAGGAACACCACTTCTTAAAGCAGATAGATATGCAGACAAAGCAGGAGTGAAAGACGCAACGATCCTTACAAAACTTGAGTACTTAAATCCAGCAGGATCTGTCAAAGACCGTATCGCATTGGCAATGATCGAAGATGCAGAGAAGAAAGGTCAGTTAAAACCAGGATCAACGATCATCGAACCAACAAGTGGTAACACAGGAATCGGTCTTGCAGCAGTTGCAACAGCAAAAGGATACAGAGCGATCCTTACACTGCCTGACACAATGAGCGTTGAAAGAAGAAACTTATTAAAAGCCTATGGTGCTGAATTAGTATTAACAGAAGGTGCCAAAGGAATGAAAGGTGCTATCGCCAAAGCCGATGAACTCGCAAAAGAGATTGACGGAGCAGTCATCTTAGGACAGTTCGTAAACCCAGCAAACCCAGCTGTACACAAAGCAACAACAGGACCAGAGATCTGGGATCAGACAGACGGTAAAGTAGACATCTTCGTAGCAGGTGTTGGTACAGGAGGAACATTAACAGGTGTTGGTGAATACTTGAAAGAACAGAACCCAGATGTTAAAATAGTAGCAGTTGAACCTGCAACATCTCCAGTATTATCAAAAGGAACAGCTGGAGCACATAAGATTCAGGGAATCGGTGCTGGATTCGTACCTGACACACTGAATACAAAGATTTATGATGAAGTTATCACAATCGAGAATGAAGATGCATTTACAGAAGGAAGAGCATTCGCACACAGCGAAGGAATCTTAGTTGGTATTTCTTCAGGAGCAGCATTAAAAGCAGCTACGATCCTTGCAGAGAGACCAGAGAACAAAGGAAAGACAATTGTAGCATTACTTCCAGATTCAGGAGACAGATACTTATCTACAGCATTATTTGCTGAAGAATAGGATTAAGATTAAGAGGAAAGAATATGGATATCACGGTACAGCAAGTAGAATTACTGTCCGATGATGATTATATCTATCTAGATGTAAGAGGTGAGATCGCATACCAGCATGGACATATACCGAAGGCTTACGAATGGGCTGGTGATTTCTCTCACATCGAGGAACTTCCAAAGGATAAGAGACTGATCGTATATTGCAACTATGGAGAGAAAAGCGCCCCAATTGCCGAACAGTTAAGACAAGAAGGGTATGAAGCTTTGAACTTATCCGGCGGTTACCGAGAATGGTTATTACATGTGACATCCCAAAAAGAACAGATGCAGGACGTTTCAAAGGACGGACTGCATCTGTTTTCGTCTACAGAAGAATTAACACCAGACGAGGTTAAACGATATGATCGTCAGATCATCCTGCCACAGGTAGGAAGTGACGGACAAAAGAAATTAAAGAAATCAAAAGTTCTGATCATCGGAGCTGGCGGCTTAGGTGCACCAGCGGCTTTATATCTTGCAGGAGCAGGCGTTGGAACGATCGGAATTGTGGATGCAGATGATGTCAGCGTGTCAAACTTACAGAGACAGATCATTCACACAAGCAAAAGAGAAGGAACAAATAAGGCAGAATCAGCAAAGAAATCAATACTTGAATTAAATGAGCATATCAAGGTAAACACCTATCCAGAATATTTATATGCGGATAACGCAGAAGAATTGTTCAAAGAATACGATTTTATTATTGATGCTGTGGATAACTTTGAGACAAAGTTCTTGATCAATGATACATGTGTGTTGTTAAAGAAACCATTTTGTCATGCAGGAATCTTACAGTTCCAGGGTCAGGTTATGACCTATGTTCCAGAAGAAGACCAGCCATGTTACAGATGTATCTTTGAGGAGATACCAGAAAGCGGTTCTGTGCCAAACTGCAGTCAGGCAGGAATTATCGGTGCAGTCGCAGGAATCATAGGATGTATTCAGGCATTAGAAGCGATCAAGTATCTGTTAGGAATCGGGGAATTGCTGACAGGCAAGATGCTTGTGATGGATGGATTAACGATGAATACAAGAGTAGTTAAATTTCCATCGAAGAATAAGAATTGTCGTGTCTGTGGAGAACATGCGGATATTACGAGCGTGAAGGAAAACAGGATGGAATATGTCGGAGCGGCTTGCCCGGTGAAATAATATTAATAGAAAAATATAAGGGGTAGAAGATAGAATTCTGCCCCTTATATTTTATACAAAAGGAGAACTAGAAAATAAACAGAAGTTCTTCTTTTTTAATTAAAAATTACCACATTTCAAAAAAGAATTTTTACCGTATTTTTTTGCAATAGATAAAATGTACCACATTAAAAAGCCTGTTCTTGATAAGTTGGAAGAATCGTTTCGTGCTATACTAAATTCAAGTTAAACAACAGGAGGTGCAAAAAAGAAAGTCATTAAATTTGAAAGGATAAACAATATGAAACGTTCAAAAGACAAATTTTATATGAAACAGATTTTTGATTGTATTTCAGATGGAGAGATCATTGCAACTGGAAAGATTGCCAAAGAAATCGGATTGTCTGAGAAGTCAGTTAGAAATCGCTTAAATGAATTGAGTGACTTCCTATTAGAAAATAAGCTTGGAGAAATACAGCGGAAACCACGAGTTGGAATTTGGCTAGAAGCAAATGAAAATCAAAAAGAAGAAATACAGAAAATATTATCAGATGAAAATCTGCAAGTAGGAAATTATGATCCAAGAGATAGAGTAAATGAGACATTAAAGGTATTTTTTAATTTGCGTCCATGGCAGACAATGACAACACAGAAACTAGCTGAGAAGTTATTCTTAAGTGTTCCAACAATGCTGAAAGTATTAAAGGAATGCGAAGAATGGCTGGAAGTATACCACATTTCTCTTGTGAATGAAAGAGGAAAGGGATATCGGCTCAAAAGTGAAGAAAATGAATACAGGGTTGCATTAAAGAATCTGATCATGATGAAGAAACCAGGAGAAGAGATCAAAGAGAATATAGATTATTTCTTTTCTAACATTGATGTTTCTGCGATCAGAAAATGTATCATTCAAACAGAAAACGAATGGGATTACCATTTCACAGATGAATCATTTTATGAGATCTTAATTTATTGTTGCATTGCGTATAAGAGAAAAGAGCTTGCATTACCATTAGTCAGCGATTATTTTCCAGAGGAATTAAAAATCCTTAAGAAATATAATGAATATGCATTTACGGTAGCAATCTTTGAAAAATTAGAAGAAGTATTTCATGTACATTTTTTGATAGAAGATGTTTTGTTTTTATCAATTCAGATTTTGTGTTCAAAGTTTATTGGAATATCAGATGTAGATGTGACATTAAGTCAGGTAAAGAAATATGACAATAAATTGGTTGATTTTGTAGATCGCATGTTAAAGGTAATCAGAGATATTTTAGATGTTGATCTCACTTCAGATGAGAAAGTAAAAGAAAGCCTGATCATTCATTTAAGACCAACAATTTTCAGACTTCGTTATGGAACGCCACAAAAAAATGCATTGATTGATTTTATAAAAAAAGAATATAAGAATGTATTTCGTGCAAGCTGGGCGATCAGTATTTTGTTTGAAGAATATTATGGACTTCAGATTACAGAAGATGAAATTGGATATATCGTGTTATATATTCAGGCAGCGATCGAAAGAAAAAAACATCAGTACCGCACGGTAATGGTTTCTAATTTTAACATGGGTCATACACAATTAGTAAAAGAAAAGATTAAGAAATCTGTGCCAGAGATTGATGAAATTAAATTTGTAAGTATTCATGACTTTAAGATTGCGGATTATGAAGATTATGACATTATCATTTCGACAGAAGAGAGAAAAGAAAAAGATAAGAGAATTGTAGTCATTCCAAATATCTTAAATGAAACAGGAATTTCTACTTTGAGGGCACATTTAGACAATATGAATTCTATAATGATAGAAAATGCAACACCATTTTCACCAGAATGTTTTATTTTATTTTCACCGGAATTTATATTTACTGATCTGGAAGTCAAAACAAAAGAAGAATGTTTAAAAATAATGAGCCAGGCAATGGAAGAAAAGCATGTTGTTACAGAAGATTTTTATGATTCAGTTATGGATCGTGAGAGTAAAACAACAACAACGATTGGAAATGGGGTCAGTCTCCCGCATGGTTCACCGACAGCGGTTAATGAATCAAAAGTTGGGATAGCAATCTTAAAAAATCCGATCATGTGGGACAATGAACAGGTTCAGGTCGTATTTTTACTGGCGTTCCGTTTAAGTACCAGAGATGAGATCAGCAGGATTCAGATGTTTTATAAAGAATATGTAACATTGATCGATTCAGAGGAAAAATTAGAGAAATTAAAGAGTATGAAATCAAACATTGAGTTATATAAGTATCTGATTCAATAAGTAAAAAGAAAAGTTAAAAGGAGAATTAAAAATGGATATTAAAAGTGTATTAGATGAAAGAGTTATCGACTTAAATATGACAGCAAAGAATAAGAAAGAAGCGATCGAGCATCTTGCAGGAAAATTAAAAGATGCCGGATATATTGCGGATGTTGATTCTTATATAGAAGATATTTATTTGAGAGAATCACAGGGACAGACAGGAATTGGACACTATGTGGCAATTCCTCATGGGAAAAGTGATTCTGTAACACAGGTAGGAATTGCGATTGGTAAAGTTCAGGATGAGATCGAATGGGAGACACTGGATGGAAATGGTGTAAAACTGATCTTTTTATTCGCAGTTGGAAATGATAATGAGAATGCAAAAACACATTTAAGATTATTGGCTGAAGTAGCAAGAACCTTAGGTAATGACGATGCAGTAGAAGCTCTGCTGAATGCTAGCACAGTAGAAGATCTAAAAGCTGTATTTGCATAAATAAGTTTCCTAACACTCTATATAATTCTTAGGACCCCTGTTCCAATAGGAGCAGGGATCTTTTGCATTCCTATATGTTAAAAATAAATAAAAAATTACCGCATTTAAATACTTCCGTTGTGGAATGTGAAACAAAAAACTACCCTAATTAAAATGCCCGTATTGAAAAAATGTCATAATTAAATGGAAAAAATGCCACATTAAAAAGCCCTCTCTTAATGAACACAGTAATGAAAGCTGGTGTATGATTAGAACATAAAGAAAGAGGTAATAAACAACCAAAAGAAAAATAAGAAAGGAGTTGTAAGTTATGAAAATCGTATCTGTATGTGCATGTACATCAGGAATCGCGCACACTTACATCGCAAAAGAAAAATTAATCCGTGCAGCTGAAAGCATGGGACACACAATCAAAGTGGAAACACAGGGAACAATCGGAACAGAGGATGAATTAACAGCAGAAGAAATCAAAGAAGCAGATGTTGTAATCCTTGCAGTCGATATTGCTATTACAGGAACAGAAAGATTTGAAGGAAAACCTACGATCAAAGTTCCTACAAATGTTTGTGTAAAAGCACCTAAGAAATTGATCGAAAAGATCGAAAATGAATTAGGTAAATAAGAGAGAAACAAAAAACTATACTTAAAGGAGAAGAGAACAATGAAAAAACTTGGAGCGGAATTAAAACGTCATGCGTTGACGGCCATTTCCTATATGTTACCTTTAGTAGTAGCATCAGGATTACTGATTGCGATCGGTAACTTAATGGGAGGAGAAAACGTAACTGAATTATCTAAGATGACACTTCCTAGTGCATTAACAACACTTGGTGTTATGGGTATGGGATTGTTACCATCCTTTATCGCAGGATATATTGCTTACTCAATTGCTGATAGACCTGGTATTGCACCTGGTTTCTTAATGGGTCAGATAGCTTCATTCTTAGGAGCTGGATTCTTAGGAGGAATGGTTGGTGGTTATTTAGTAGGTTACATCGCATTATTCATTAAGAATAACTTAAAAGTACCTAAATGGGCAGAAGCATTAATGCCAATGATGATCGTACCAACATTATCAGCGATCATTGCTGGACTTATCATGTTCTTCGTAGTAGGAACACCAATTACAATGGCAACAAAAGCCTTAACAAACTTCATTACAGGACTTGATCAGTCTTCAAAAGCAGTTTATGGATTTATCATCGGAGCTCTTGGATGCATTGACTTTGGTGGACCAATCAGTAAAGTACCTAACTTAATCTGTGATGGATTACTATTAGAAGGAATCACAGGACCAGAAGCGATCAAAGTATTAGCAGCTATGGTTCCACCACTTGGAATTACATTCTCATTAGTATTATCAAAATTACTGAAAAAGAACATTTATACAGCACAGGAAAAAGAAAATATTAAAGTTGCGTTCCCAATGGGTCTTTGCATGATCTCTGAAGGAGTTATTCCAATCGCTATGAATGATATCATTCGTACAGTTATCTGTACAGCAACAGGATGTGGTGTTACAGGAGCGATCAGTTTCAGTCTTGATGTAGGAAGTAAAGTACCATCAGGTGGTGTATTTGTAATCCCAGCAATGTCAAATCCACTTGCAGCACTTATCGCACTGTTAGCAGGAACAGCAGTTACAGGTGTTTTACTTGTACTGATCAAGAAAAAGAAAACAGAAGAAGACGAACCAATGGTTGACGAAAAAGAAGAAGATCTTGATTTATCAGGATTCACTATTTCATAAAATCAGAAAGGACAGATAAGCTATGTATGTATCAATGAAGGGAATGTTAAAACGTGCGAATGAAGGCAATTATGCAGTCATGGCAATCAACTGCTTTAACATTGAGACAGCAAGAGCGGTGATCAATGCAGCTCAGTCATTAAGAGCACCGATCATCATCAATATCGTACAGGAACATATGGTAAATCATTGTGACAGCAATTTGATCGCACCGATCGTCAAGAAACTGGCACAAAGAGCAAGTGTTGAAGTAGCTTTAAATTTCGACCATGGGGAAGAAATCGGATTGTTAAAGAAAGCATTAGTTGATGGATATTCCAGTGTTATGGTAGATGCTTCCAGATACAACTTGGAAGGTAATATCCGAATGACAAGAGAAATCGTGGAATTTGCGAAACAGTTCGATGCAAGTGTCGAAGGAGAGATCGGATGTATGGGTGCTAGTGAAGGCGATAATTATACAGACGATGATATGAAAACTAATCCTGACGAGGCATTACGATTTGCAAAAGAAACTGGAATTGATGCATTAGCAATTTCTTTTGGAAGTTCTCATGGAAACTATCCAGAAGGATATGTACCAGAATTTGATTTTGAGAGACTAAAAGAAATCAAAGAAAAAACAAAGATGCCACTGGTACTGCATGGGGGAAGCGGTTCTGGTGATGAAAATATTAAAAGATGTGTTGAATTTGGAATCAATAAGATCAATGTAGGATGTGATTTTATGAATGCCAATGTAGACAGCATTAAACAGCATCTTAAAAAAGATCCAGACATCAATTATTGGGTAATGATGCATCAGGTGGAGATTGATAGCCAGGAATTAGTAAAAAAATATATCCACCTGTCTGGATCAGAAGGAAAATCATTATAAGATATCAACATCAAAAAGGAGAAATAGAACTATGTTAATGAACATGAAAGAACTTTTAAAAGTAGCAGATGAAAAAGGATTTGCAGTACCAGCATTCAATATCGGTAGTGATCAGTTATTAAAAGCTGTTATGCAGCAGGTAAAAGAAATGAAGAGCCCAGTCATCTTAGAGATGTCTCCAGACGAATTTAACTTTGTTGAAAACAGTTTAATACAGAGCATGATTTATGAAGCATCTAAAACAGATGTACCAGTTGTTATTCATTTAGATCATGGTGATAAATATGAAACAGTTGTAAGAGCAATTCAGGCAGGATTTACATCTGTTATGATCGACGCTTCTAAACTACCATATGAAGAAAATATTGCGATCACTCAGAAAGTATGTGAAGTTGCACATCTTGCAAACGTATCTGTAGAAAGTGAACTTGGAACAATCGGAACAACAGGAAACTCTATCGAAGGTGGAACAACAGGAATTATCTATACAGATCCTGATCAGGCAAAAGATTTTGTTGAAAAAACAGGAATTGATACATTAGCAGTAGCAATCGGAACAGCTCACGGAATCTACCCAAGCGATATGAAACCAGAACTCCGTCTTGACATCTTACAGATATTAAAAGATACTCTTGATATTCCATTAGTATTACACGGTGGATCAAGCAACAAAGATGAAGAAATCGCAAAAGCAGTTAAAATCGGTATTTCTAAGATTAACATTTCAAGTGATATCAAGGTTGCATTCTATGATAAATGTAGAGAAGTATTGAATGCTCATCCAGAATACAGAGAGCCTCTTGAAATCTATCCAGAACCAATCAAAGCTTGTAGAGAAGTTATTGCTCACAAAGTTAACTTATTTGATTCTGCAGACAAAGTTAAATATTACTACGAATAAGATATTTACAAACAACAACATAAAGAGGGGACAGCTTCGGTTGTCCCCCTTTTCGTTTATATAGGAGGGAAAGAAAATCATGAAATATGCAGTAGGAATTGATGTTGGGGGAACAAATACAAGAGTTGCGCTGATCAACGAGAAATATGAGATCAAAGAAAGAGTTCAGTTTGGATCAGATCCAAAAAATCCTATAAAAACATTAAACCAGATCAATGATGTGATCAAAGGGTTTGGAGAAAAAATCGAAGGGATTGGAATTTCTTGTCCAGGGCCATTAGACTTGATCAATGGGATTATTTTAACACCACCAAACCTTCCAGGGTGGCATAATTTTGAACTGACAAAAGAATTAGAAAAGATTACAGGTATTTCTGTGCAGTTAGAAAATGATGCGAACCTTGCAGGACTTGCAGAAACTGTGATCGGGGCTGGAAAAGGAAAGAAGATCGTAGAATTTCTGACCATTTCAACAGGAGTTGGTGCAGGATTATGTATTGATGGACAAATCTATCGTGGAGCAAAAGGATTTGCACAAGAAGTAGCAAACTGCATTTTATGGAAAAATGGTCCATCACAGGGAGATTTAAAGAAAGGTTCCATTGAATCAATTGCCAGTGGAACAGCCATCACAAAGAGGGCAAATGATGCAGGGTTAGAAGCTGCCCATGCAGGAGAAGTGTATCAACTTGCACAGGAAGGAAATGAAACTGCGGCAATAATCATGGAAGATGCTTATGAATATCTGTCAAGTTTCATTGCAACACTTTATGGTGTACTTGATCCAGAGCTATTTGTCCTAAGTGGAAGTGTTGCGTTAAAGATTCCTGGATTTATCGAAGAGATTGAAAAACGCGCAAAAGAGAAAGTATATGATGCGCTAAAAAGCAATGTGAAGATTGTGCCAGCGGCGTTGGGAGAAGATTGCGGTTTGATTGGAGCTGCATGTTTGGTTTTTGATAATTAGATATAGTTTTTGGGTAGAAGTAATAAATTATTTGAGATAATAAAATAGCAATGTTAAAATAATAAGGAACACTGAAATAAATCAAAAATAAAGAGGTGCTGCCTATGACACTTAAAAATATGATTGAATTAGCAGATGGATTAACACCAATTGAAACAGAAATAGGATATTATATTCTAAAAAATCAAGAAGATATCTTAGATATGTCGGTTATTGAATTAGCAGAAAAAACATTTGTGTCAAAATCAGCCATTCATCGATTTTGCAAAAAGATTGGGTTAAAAGGATTCAATGAATTGAAAGTCATATTGGCAAAAGATATCTCAGAAATGAAATCAGATATTGAGATGATCGATGTAAATTATCCATTTGAACGAAAAGATGGACCACAGATGATCGCAAAGAAACTGAGTAAGTTATATGAAACAGCAATCTATGATACCTATGATTATATGGATTTTATAGAATTGCATAAAGTGGCACAATTATTACATAAAGCGGAAGTTATAGACATTTATACCCATTCACATAACATGAATGTTGCAGAAAATTTTCAGGATAAGATGTTAACAGCAGGCAAAAGTAGTGTAGAATGTCCACATGGATTTTATAAACAAAGACTGACAGCATTAGCAAGTAATCCGAAACATGCAGCGATCATTCTCTCATATTCTGGAAAAGCAACCTTTGTAAAGCCAATTTTAAAGGTGCTGCATCAAAAGAAGGTGCCTGTTGTGTATGTTGGGAAAGCAGGTGGGAATTTATATCCACAGTATGTTGCCGGTGCATTAACGATCAGCAGCAGAGAAAACTTAAGAGATCGTATCTCTCAGTTCTCATCTCATATTGCGATGCAGTATATGATGGATGTTGTTTTTGGCTGTATTTACAATATGGACCGTGAAAAGAATATTGAATATCTCAAAGAATCCATAGGATTTATGGATGATCGAGATATTCAGGATGAATGATACTAAATTATAGTTTGTTATAGATCATGGAATTTGTATATACATCTTTAGCATGTTTCGAATGATAATTCTCCATATAATTTTTCTGGAAAATGATAGAATAGATGTAATCAAAAATAAAATCCATATTTGTTTGAGAGGCAAAACTGGCAACTTTTTCATCAAAGGATTCATCATCAGGAAGTTGTAATACAATATCAGAATTCACAGCCAGTTTGGAATGAATATTACTTGTAACCGTAATGATCGGAACGTTATGATCTTTTAAAACTGGAAGATAAGAATTGTAATCATGATGCATAGCACTATAAGTACAGAAGATCACAAGGTCATTAGAGGTAATATTGCCGACTGTATAAAAATTATTCTGATATTCATCACCAATAATAAAATATTCATTTAATTTGATCATTTTATTTTTAAAATTCTCAAGAGAAATTCTGGAGTCACCTTTTCCAAACAGGAATACACGGTGGCTCTTTTTTATATTATAAGCAGTCATTTCTAATTGCACGGGATCTAACAGATTCCGTGTTTTTTTAATTCCATTTGCAAGAATTTCAGATAAATGAAGACCGATATCTTCAACAGAATCATCTGGAGAAAAAGGTAGATTAAAATTAAGATCCTGACCAGAAATAGATGCTTCTCGGATCAGTTGTAATTTGAAATCTTTAAATCCATCAAATCCTAATTTTTTGCAAAAACGTAAAACAGAAGAAGTCGAAGAAAAGGATTCTTTTGCCATTTTGTTTAAAGTGACTTGATCAAAAGAGTTTAAATTGTTTTGTAAAAAATAAATCATATTCTGCTCAGAATTATTAAAAAAATCAGGATTTTTAATTTGTTCTAGTATCATATCAATCATTCTCCTAAAAAAGTATAGTTTTCAAATATTTCTTTTTTTATTGTGAATTTGCACAAATAACCGGAATAAATTTATGCAGATTGTCCATGAAATAGTTGTGATGTTCCAAAAATAGCGTGAACTATTGAGCCTGAAATTTTCAAGAAATATAATCAGGGCACATGAAATAATATGACGGATATGGAGGAAAAAATCAATGAAAAAAGAATTTAAGATTGTGATATGTGGTGGTGGAAGTACTTATACCGCAGGGATTGTAAAAAATCTTTTGGAAGAGGAAGAATTAAAAATCAAAGAATTATGGTTATATGATATTGATCAGGAACGACAAGAAAAAGTGTCACTGATCGTAAAAGAAGTTGTAAAAGATTTAAGACCTTCTTTGGAATTGAAAATTAGTACGGATGAAGAAGAGGCATTTACAGATGCAGACTTTATTATGGCACAGATGCGAGTCGGTGGACTGAAAATGCGAGTAAAAGATGAACAGATTTCATTAAAACATGGATGCATTGGACAGGAAACATGTGGAGCCGGGGGAATGGCATATGGAATGAGAACGATCGGACCAATGGTACATCTGATCGATGTTTGTGAGAAATATGCATCAAAAACTTATTGGATCGTTAATTATTCAAATCCAGCTGCGATTGTTGCTAAGGCAACACAGACATTACGTCCAAATGCAAGAATTTTAAATATCTGTGATATGCCAGTTGAGGTAGAGGCAAGAATGGCAGAAATCCTAGACACAGATCTTAGCAATCTGGAAGTGGATTATTTTGGATTGAATCATTATGGATGGTTTACAAAAGTACAGTGTAATGGCGAAGATGTCACAGAAAAATTAAAGAAACATGTGGCAGAGTATGGTTATGTATCAAAGGCAAGTTATGAAGATGCCTTGGTCAAAGATCCAGACTGGTTACATACATTTACGAATGCAAAGAAGATCGTCAACTATTTTCCAGATTATCTGCCAAATACATACTGGCAGTATTATCTTCTTGGAGATGACATTGTAGATTACATGGATATTAATAATACAAGGGGAATGCAGGTTATTCATGGAAGAGAAACAAAGATTCGTGAGGCAGTTAAGAAACTAGAAAATGGAGAAAAAATCGATTTGACACAATTTTATGTAGGAGTTCATGGAAAATTTATTGTAGAAGTGGTAAAAGCACTTGCATATGACACGAGAAGCAGACAGCTTGTCATCGTAAAAAATGACGGAGCAGTCAAGAATCTTCCAGATGATGCCATGGTTGAAATTCCTGCATATATTACAAAAGACGGACCAGAACCAGTAAGAGTTGGAGAAATTCCAAGATTTTATAAAGGACTGATCGAACAGCAGGATGCTTGTGAAGGGTTGGTCGTAGAAGCAGTGATCGAAGGATCATATAAAAAAGCATTGCAGGCATTTACTTTAAACCGCACAATTCCATCTGCAAATGTGGCAAAAGAAATTTTAGATGAAATGATCGAAGCAAACAAAGAATACTGGCTGGAATTGAAATAAAGTTTCAAAAAGTTTCAGAAATTTTCATGATTCTGAAACTTTTTTTGGGAAAAAATATCCGCATCTACTAAATCCATTGTGAGAAAAAAGCTGACTCTATATGATGTAAACAGAACAAAGAAAACGAACATATTTGAGGAGGCATAGAACAATGAAAGGTACAGTGAAGATCGTAACGATTGGTGGAGGAAGTAGTTACACACCAGAGCTGATGGAAGGTTTCATCAAACGATATGAAGAACTTCCAATTAAAGAAATCTGGCTGGTCGATATCGAAGATGGAAAAGAAAAAGTAGAGATTGTAGGAGCACTGGCACAGAGAATGTGGGATGCATCTCCATATGATGTAAAAGTTTATACAACATTAGACAGAAGAGAAGCATTAAAAGATGCAGACTTTGTTACAACACAATTTCGAGTAGGCCTTTTAGATGCCAGAATTAAAGATGAAAGAATTCCATCATTGTATGGAATGCTTGGTCAGGAAACAAATGGAGCGGGAGGAATGTTTAAAGCATTTCGAACCATTCCAGTGATCGGACAGATCATAGAAGATATGAGAGAATTATGCCCAGATGCATGGCTGATCAACTTTACAAATCCAAGTGGAATGGTAACAGAAGCTGTAATTAAACATTTTGGATGGAAAAAATGTATCGGACTTTGCAACGTGCCAACGATCGCAATGATGGCAGAACCAAAGCTCCTTGGGAAGGATATCAGCCAGTTAAATTACAGATATGCAGGAATTAACCATTTTCACTGGCATAAAGTATTTGATGAAAATGGAAATGATATGACACCAATTTTGATCGATCATATCAATGAAAAAGGTGGTGGAACACCAGCCAATATCTATCAAGCTGAATTTCCATTGGAATTACTTCACAGCATGAATATGGTGCCTTGTGGATACCACAGATATTACTACATGAAACAAGCAATGCTTGAGCATGCGATTGAAGAATTCAATGAAGGTGGTACTAGAGCAGAGCAAATGAAACAGGTAGAACATGAGTTGTTTGAAATTTATAAAAATGCAGAACTTCATGAAAAACCAGAACAACTTGGAAAACGTGGAGGAGCATATTACAGTGATGCAGCTTGCGAATGTATCCGTGCAATTTATGCAAATAAGAAGATCCATATGGTAGTAAGTACACAAAACAATGGAGCAATTTCATGCTTAGATGATGACTCTATCGTGGAAGTATCAAGTATCATTTCAGCGACAGGAGCACAGCCAATGGCATTTGGAAAGCTTCCATCAGCAGAAAAAGGATGGCTTCAGATGATGAAAGCAATGGAAGAATGTACAATTGAAGCGGCATTGACAGGAGATTACGGAAAAGCATTAGAAGCCTTCGTATTAAATCCATTAGTAGAAAATAATGAAAATACAACAAAAGTTTTAGATGAACTGTTAGTTGCACATGCAAAATATCTGCCACAGTTTAAAGAAAAGATTGAAGAACTTAAAGCAAAAGGAGTTCATTCTACAGATCCTGTTGTTATGGACTTAATGGAACATGGACACTAAGCAGGAGGCTGATATGGGTGTAACAAAAGAAAGTTTTGGCTTTTTAGAAGATAAAAGAGAAGCATTTCTATACACGATTGAAAATCAAAATGGATTTGCAGTCAAAGTTACTGATTTTGGTGTAAATATTGTTTCTCTCCTTGTAAAAAACAAGGAGGGAAACATCAAAGATGTAGCCCTTGGATATGACACCTTGGAAGAATATTTTGAGAATGGAATTATGTTTGGAGCAACTGTCGGACGGAATGTAAACCGTATTTCAAATGCCAGATTTGAAATTGATGGGAAAGAGTATTATGTAGCAAAAAATCGTGGAAAACATAACATTCACAGTGACAAAGAACATGGATTTCACAAAGTCTTATGGGATAGTGAGATCATTGATGATCATGCAGTGAAGTTTACTTATGTAAGTCCAGATGGGGAACAAGGATTTCCGGGAACATTGGTAACAAATATCATTTATACGGTAACGGAAACAAATGGATTGATCGTTTCCTATCATGCAGTCAGCGATAAGAAAACGCTGATCAATCTGACAAATCATAATTACTTTAACTTGGGTGGACATGAAAGCGGAACGATCGAAAATACAAAAGTAAGGATTTACGCAGATGAATTTACACCGATCAATGAAGATACGATCCCAACAGGAGAAATCAGAAAAGTAGAACATACACCGATGGATTTCCGTGAATGGAAAAAGATCAAGAATGATCTATATGCCGAAGATGAACAACTAGAAAAAGGCAAAGGATATGATCATAATTTTGTAATTCGGAATAAAGATTGTGGTTTCCGAAAAATGGCGGAAGCATTGGACGAAGAACAGGGTATTAAAATGGAAGTTTATTCAGATCTTCCAGGATTACAGTTTTACACTGGAAATACAATGAAATCAACAAAAGGGAAAGGGGGAGTGATCTATGGAAAAGGATGTGGATTTTGCATGGAACCACATTATTTCCCAAACAGTATTAACACAAAAGAGTTTGATGCACCAGTATTTGACGCAGGAGAAGTGTATCAGACAGTAACCATGTATCAATTTGTCACAAAGGAGGATTAAAATGGCAAAGAAAAAGAAAAGTTCAGCATTTGCGGTAGTACAACAGATCGGAAAATCATTTTTTCTTCCAGTATCTGTGTTACCAATTGCAGGTATCTTACTAGGACTGGGATCTTCATTTACTAATGCTGATACGATCGCAGCGTATCATTTACAAGGAATCATGGGAGAGGGAACTATCCTAAATGCGCTTTTAACGATCATGTCACAGGTCGGTAATACAATCTTTGGAAATTTACCATTGATCTTTGCATTAGCAGTAGCATTAGGAATGGCAAAAAATGAAAAAGCAGTCGCAGTACTTTCTGCAGGTATTTCATTCTTTGTAATGAATTCAACAATTAATGCGATGTTAAAATTATCAGGAAAGATTTTAGCGGACGGAACATATGCAAAGAGTGTCTTAAACGGACAGATCACGAGTGTCTGTGGTATTGATTCTCTTCAGATGGGAGTATTTGCTGGAGTTATCGTAGGACTTGTAACAGCAGCATTACATAATCGCTTTTATAAACAGCAATTACCAGCAGCATTAGCATTTTTCTCAGGAGTACGTTTTGTGCCAATTATTAGTGTAATCGCACATATCGGTGTAGGTATTATCTGCTTCTTTGTATGGCCAACGATTCAGAGTGGAATCTTTGCACTTGGTAATTTGGTTATGCATTCTGGATATTTTGGAACAGCAATCTTTGGATTCTTAGAGAGAGCATTAATTCCATTCGGATTACATCATGTATTTTATTTACCATTCTGGCAGACATCTCTTGGAGGAACAATGGAAGTTGCTGGAAAGATGGTAGAAGGTGCACAGAATATCTTCTTTGCACAGCTGGCAGACCCAAATACAAAACATTTTGCAGTAGAAGCATGTAGATTCATGACAGGAAAATATTCTTTCATGATGGCGGGACTTCCTGGAGCAGCTTATGCAATGTATCGTTGTGCAAAACCAGAAAAAAGAAAAATTGTTGGAGGATTACTATTCTCAGCAGCATTAACATCATTCCTTACAGGAATTACAGAACCGATTGAATTTACATTCTTATTTATTGCACCAGGATTATTTATCTTACATTGTGGATTAGCAGGTTTGTCATTTGCATTAATGCATATCTTAAAGATCTGTATCGGAACAACATTCTCTTGTGGATTGATCGACTTTATGTTATACGGTGTATTACAGGGACAGACAAAGAGTAACTGGATGATGATCCTTCCAGTATTTGCAGTTTATGCAGTATTATATTACTTTGTGTTCAAATTTGTCATTGAGAAATTTGATCTTCCAACACCAGGTAGAGATGATGACGAAGAAGAGGTAAAATTATATACAAAAGCTGATTACCAGGCAAAAAAAGGTGCAGCAAATGAAGATACAGACGCACCAGAGGATCCAATTTCCTTTATGATCTTAAAAGGACTTGGTGGAATCAAAAATATTGAAGATATTGACTGCTGTGCTACAAGACTTCGTATCACAGTAACAGATGAAACTAAGGTGACAGATCAGTACTTAAAACAATCTGGTTCCAAAGGAATCATCAAAAAAGGAACAGGAATTCAGATTATTTATGGACCACAGGTATCTGTGATCAAGAGTAATTTTGAAGAATATGTGGAATATTATGCACAGCATGGAACAGATCCTTCCAAAGAAGAAGAGGTAACACCCATAGTTTCCTCCAAAGAAGAAGAGAAAAAAGAAATCAGACATGGTAAATTAGTTGCGGTAGCAACAGGAAAAGTTCTTGCAATGACACAGGCAAAAGATGAGGCATTTGCAACTTGTGCTATGGGAGATGGTGTTGTGATCGAACCAGAAAAAGGTGTCGTTGTTGCACCAGCAGATGGAAAGATCACAGCATTAATGAAACCATCTTTACATGCGATTGGAATCGAGACAAAAGAAGGATTAAATCTTTTAATTCATATTGGAATTGACACAGTCAAATTAGATGGAAAAGGATTTGAGGCTTTTGTCAAGAGTGGACAAGAAGTAAAGGCAGGAGATAAGTTGGTAGAGTTTGATATCGATCTGATCAAGAAAGAAGGATATAGCCCAGATATTATGGTTGTTGTCTTAGAAGATTCTAATCTGCCAAAAGTAGCTTATAAAACTGGAGAAAAAACAGTTGCAGGAAAAACAGTTGTTGCGGAATTTTAGTAAAAAATGATTGACAACAAACTGTGAATAAGGTAAAATAATGACTGTTCTGAAAAAGGAACAGTCATTATATGCGATAGTGGCGTAGTTGGTAACGCGCGACCTTGCCAAGGTCGAGACCGCGGGTTCGAGCCCCGTCTATCGCTTTCGGTTAAAAGTCTCGAAACCACGCATTTATGCGGGTTTCGGGATTTTTTCATTAAAGGAAGATAATATCAATGTGAGTAATGGTTATGGAAGAGGGGACAATTACAGACGCAATTCAGCATGCATTACAAAAAGTAGGAATTCCAAAAACATTTGCTGGAATAGGAGCAAGATTAATTGTATTTGTATTGTTTTAGGTAGGTGAAATGAATTGAAAAATAAAAAAAATAATAGATATTTAATTATAGGAATTGGTTATCTTATTTTATTTTTTATTGTTCTAACTCCAGACATTAATAATGCAGTAGGAAGAGGAATACAAGCATTATTATTTTGTGTTTTAGGATATAGATGTGAGGAAAATATTAGAAGGTTTATAAAAAATAGATAATAAAAGGATTTTAATCAAGCAGAGAATTTATTTGAGATATTTTCTGCTTGATAACATACGATTGGATATGAAAAAATCATGATAAAAGAAAACAAGATAAAAAAATATGTAGTTGTAATTATATGTTTATTAGGTATGTTGATATTAAGTGGAAAGACAGAAAATGTATTTGCGAATGATAAAAAATCAAAAGATATGGAAAATAGCTTATTATCTTTCTATATAAAAGATGTATCAAATGTTGAAAGCATTAAATATATTCCATTGGATAAAAAAATCATAGGAAATAAAAGAATAACGGATAAATCAAACGTTGTAGATATTGGATTTGGAGAATATTATATTAAAGCTAAAGATGAAAAAAAGGAACTACAAGAACCAAGTTATTCATCTTGGTATGAGGCACCGAAAGGTGGCATGCAATTTCGTGAAAAATTATCAATAGAATACCAAGTAAATAAAGATTATAATAATAAAAATCTGAGGATTTTAAAAAAAGTTGTTGAAGAAAATATTCATCCAAAAAATAAAGTACTTATTTCTGCATCACAATATGTCAATGTGAAAAATGGATATAAGAAAAATATCAAAGCATGTATTTTTTATCAAAGCTATAGTATTCAACTTTATGAAAAAGACTTATTTTTTGATGATAAAATTACAACAGGAAAAGTGAAAATACCAATAGGGATTGTCTTTATTGTTAGTAAGGACATGAAACAATTACAGAATTATTGATAATTCTAAGAAAAATGATTATAATATACTTAACAAGGTAACTGGAAAGGATAGCTGAAACCTATCCGATTCGGGCAAAATTCGTTTAAATAGTCACTCGTTCCGCCAAGAATCAGGGTGACTATTTTTTATGTGTATATGTCAAAGACGTGGACAATAAAAATATTAATTGCTATGATGTAAGTGTTAAAATAAACATTTCAAATAAAGGAAGTGGCATGTGCGCTGTAATACAAAAGAACGACAGAAAAATAGAAATCTGAATAAAATTATTATCGCAGGATTGGTGATCGCTGCAATAATATGCCGTATTTTAGGCAAGGTAAGTTCAAGATATATTTATATTATCGCTGGGGTTTTACGAACATTGATCTATATTGGACTATATATTGGATGGGGGATCAGCATTAATAAGCGAGTCGTTCAAAAAGCCGCAAAAAATACACTGCTTTTTATATCAGGACTAATGATCTTCTGGTTTATTGTGCGTAGTATAAAGTACTTTTTCGCGATGGATGTAAATGTAGAGCGTTACTCATGGTACAGTTATTATCTGCCGATGTTGTTCATTCCCCAGGCGGCGGTACAGATGGCAGTTCTTCTTGGACAGCCAGAAGAGTATACTTTACCGAAATGGTCAAAGTTGTTATATATTCCTACAACGCTTTGCTCCTTGCTTGTTTTGACAAATGATTTTCATCAGCTCGTGTTTTCTTTTTCGGCAGGTGAAGTATGGACGGATAAAGGTTACAGTTATGCGTGGGGATATTATATCGTACTGTTGTGGGATGTTATTTGTGCAGTATCGGCATTTGTTTTAATGGTTTATAAGTGCAGGTCATCTCGGAGAAAGAAGTATTTGCCGATCATAGGGATTTGTATTTCTATTATTTATGCCATTATTTATGCAAGTGGTGCAGAGTGGATGCAGGTTATTGGTGGAGATATCACAGCGGAGTTATGTCTGATGTTTATGTGTATATTTGAGAGCTGCCTTCACTGCGGGTTGATTCAGACAAATACAGGATATGAACAGCTATTTGAAGTATGTACAATGGGAGCGCAGATCACAGACCAGGATTATCATGTCATATATACTTCTGCTAATGCAATGAAGCTTTCAGAAATGGTGATGAGGGAAGCGGAGAAGGAAGAAGTTAGGATTGATAAGAAAACAATGATCAAAAACAGGCCGATTCAGGGCGGACATATTTTATGGCAGGAAGATATTGAAGATATCATGATGTTGCTTGATCGATTGGAAGAAAATAGAAAGACGATCGAAGAGAGTAATTGTCTGGAACAGGAAAATTATCAGACAAAGGCAAAGATTTATATGTTGCGGGAAAAGAACCGCTTATATGACAAACTGCAGACACAGACTGCTGGACAGATTGGGCTGTTGAATGAATTGCTGATTCGATACGAAGAGGAAGAAGATCTGGCAGAGAGCCGCAGGCTGCTGGCTAAGATCAGTTTGATCGGAACATACATAAAAAGATATGGGAATTTGATCTTTATTGGAGAAAGAGAAGCCGTGTCAGATATTGCAGAGCTTGGAGCTTGTTTGGAGGAGTCTTTTAGCAGCTTGAGGCTGATGGGGATAGAATGTGCGCTTACAGCCCCAGCAGGGGAGCGTATTTATGTGAGGGATGCGGTTCGCATTTATAGCTTTTTTGAATCAATATTAGAAACCTGTGTAGATTCTATTAAATTTATGTGGGTAAAGATTCGTCCGTGTGGAGAAGAGATGGTTTTTTGTATGGAAGTAGAAAGTGAAGATGATCTGAACTCATTCTTTGACAAGATGGATCAAGGTGAAAGTGAAGACGGTATATGGAAATTTACATTTACCATAAAAAAGGCAGGTGAAAAGTAATGCAGACGTTGTTGATGACGATGGTGTTGCTCAGTCTGGCAGGTGCTTTATTTTTGCTTATTATATTTTATGATATGCGCCTGGAGAAATGGAATTGGAATATTTTAGCTCTTTTATTTTTGTTTTTCCTGTTGAATCATCTGGTATATTCGTTCGGACAGATCGATAAGGGAGCAAACTATTATGAAGTGTTGCCTGTTCCGATATGGGTTATCTGGTGTATTGTCGGTGCCATTGATTTTTTGCTTATTTGGGAAGGCACCAGATTAAAAAGGATATCAAAAGAAAAAGTTAATCGGAATTCGATCAAAGAAGCGATGAATCTTCTTCTGACAGGCATCTGCTATTTTAATTCTGATGGAACAGTGAAGCTTGCCAATACGCAGATATATCAGCTTTTTAGGATTCTTGCGCATAAAGATCTGCAGGAATTCAGTGAGTTACGAGATGCACTTCATACAAGTATACAAAACGGTGTGATCAGGCTTGCAGGTAAAAAAGACACTTATATTTTCCCAGATGGGAAGGTATGGGATTATCGGGAAAATGAAGTCAGAGACAGAGATGGTAAGATTTATATAGAAGCTGTTTTTATGGATGTTACAAAGCAATATCATGAGAAAATAAATTTGACAAAGCAGACGGAGAAGCTGAAAGAAATATCAAGGGAACTTCGATATCTTTCTGATAATGTATTGATCTTGACAAGAGAAAGGGAAGTGCTTGCTGCCAAGACAAAACTGCATGATCAGATGGGTGCGGGATTGACAGCGATACGGCAGAATTTATTGCAGGGAAGTGAAGATTACAGCGATGCGGTCAGATTACTTTGTCAGGCGGTAAATGCAATCTGGAATGATAATCAGCAGCCTTTTGGGGAAGGAGAATTTGAACAATTTCTGCAGGATGCGAAAACTCTTGGTGTGAAGATAGAATGCCTTGGCTCTTTGCCGAAGAACGAAGATTATGCCAATATATATATACTTGCGATGAGAGAGTGTCTGACGAATGGTGTATGTCATGCTGGTGCGACAGAACTTTTTATAACGATGCAGGAAAATAATGATTTTTATCGTATTCGCATTACAAATAATGGGGCAGCACCGGAGAAAGAAGTTGTCCCAAAAGGGGGACTATATAATCTTTCCCGGCATATATTTGATCATGGCGGGGAAATGCAGATACAGTCTATTCCGTATTTTGCATTGACAATAACATTTCAGAAGAAGGAGAGCAAAAATGAAGAAAGTATTGATCGTAGAGGATCAGAGGATGCCTCGTGAAAATATGGAAAGAATACTTTTAGACAGTGGCAAATACGCACTTTCTGCCAGCGTAAATGGAGCAGATGTTGCGCTGGCCGTTTGTAGACGGGAACAGATCGACTTGATTTTGATGGATGTATGCACAGCGGGGAATAAAGACGGCATAGAAGCGGCAACAGAAATTAAAGCAGAATTCCCAGGCATAAAAATAATTATCGTAACTTCAATGGTAGAAGTCGGATATTTAAAGAGAGCCAAGGAAGCGAAAGTGGACAGCTTCTGGTATAAAGATATCAGCCCGGAGAACCTGATCGATGTCATAGAACGAACAATGGCAGGAGAAAGCATTTTCCCGGATAAGACACCGAGTGTAAAGCTGGGGCTTGCTGATAGTTCAGAGCTTACCGCAAAAGAAATCGAAGTGCTGCGCTTTGTATGTGAAGGATTTGAATATAGTGAAATTGCTGAACGCATGCACATATCCCAAAGAACGGTAAAGTTTCATATATCCAATATTTTATCCAAAACTGGATATGCCAATAAAACAAGGCTTGCGATTGCAGTCACGAATAAGAACTTTATTATTCCAAGCAGCCCAGAAAAATATATGTGATAATTCAGTCTGTATATACAACGAAAACAAGAAACCTGTACTTAAGGACAGGGTAAAAATAGAACATATTTGTTATAATTTTCATAGAAAACTTAATGGTTTTAGAACGGAAACCCACCCAACTTCGTTGGAGAATAAACAGGAGGGCGAATTATGAAAAAAGAGAGAAAAAGACGAATATGTAACTATTTTATGAAGGCATTGCTGCTATGTGCTTTGGTGTTTGGATTCGGATTTATAGCAGGTGTTGATGTTAATGCAAAGGAGCATGATATTTATGTTGATGAATCAGGAAGTATAAAACCATCATCATCTATTACCGTGTCTAAATCATCAGATTCTACGCATTCTTTTACGATAACTAATAAAACAGCGAAACCAGTGAAAATAACATTGGATAATAATGTCACACCAAAGAGTAAGAATTATCGTATGCGGATAAAAGTGGGAGGTCATGAGTGTGTTAGCCGTGAAAATGCAGTGCCGGCTGATGCAAATATACTTTATCTGTATCCAGGGCAGACAATGGAGAATGCCTGTGAAGTTATTTTTGCTTCTTCAACTTCAAAGACCACTTCAGCTACAATTACTATGAAATCAGAGTATCTCAATAAAGAAGTAAAGAGTAAAGAGAAAGCCATTGGTCTTAATCAAGATACAGCAATAGAAATTCCATTATCTGGTATGCAGTACAGTCTCTTTGAAGGTGTTACAGCCCAGGTAGGAAAAGATGAGCGTTGGTATAAGTTTAATGTTAGTGATAGAGCAGTGATCAATCCAACGTTTGAGTTGGCTGAAAAAGAAAGAAGCGGTCATTTTGGTTTTAACAATACTTATATTCGAATGTATAATTCTCGTGGTGAAATGATATACAAAGAAGCTACAGCAAAAAGTGACTTGAGTAGTAAGGTAGAACAGTGGAATCCAGGTCCGATAACTTTAACAAAGGATACATATTATGTATGTATATCTGTTGATAAGTCAGCTTATTATCCGGCAACATTCATGTTCAACCTAAACGGTCACAACTGGATTTATGCTAATGGAGTTACTTGTTCACCAAGTGAGATCAATCTTGAGGATATAGGCAAGAAAAAAGTTATAGCACAGACGATGCCAGCGAATTCTGACGATAAGATCATCGAGGTATATGATCACCTTAGTGGAAAGACATGGGATTGGTATAATTCCAACACAGTTGATTATGATGGAATCCCATCAAAAGCTACGACACCAGGAAGACATGCATGGATCACATTTAAGACAACAAATGGAAAGACCTTTACAACTTACGTGATCAGTCCGGCAGAGAAATTGAAGAAACCACGTGTGGCTACTGGTTATAATTCTGCGAAGTTCTGGATAGATTATCCGAATAAACGGAACACTTCCGTAAGGATTCAGGTCCTGAAAAAAGGTAAATGGACGACAGCAAAAACAATAGGATACAACTCTTGCGGTACCAGTAATCCAGTTACGATAAAAGGATTAAAGCCTTTGACAAATTACAAGTTCCGTTTACAGTCTTATGCAAATGGTATGACAGGAGATCCATCTGACGTAGTAACGATGAAAACTGGATCTAGCAAGAAACCAGCCGTGAAGTCAATAAAAGTTGTAAAGAGGAAAAAGGTAACAGTGAAAGGCTGGTGGCGAAAACACTGGATCGGTGGACGCGTTTCACGTTATGAATGGGTGCCACCTTATACTTATACCAGATATAAAGTAAAAGTAACTTTAAAGAAAAAAGTACCAAAAGTTGGCGGTATGTGGGTTGCTGGCAACTGGGTAAAAGGAAGCAAGAAGAGTTATACCGTATGGGTTCCTAATGGAGCAAGAAAAGGTAAAAAGCTGACGATCAGAATTAGTACAGCATTAGGAAAAGGATACGGAAACGGTCCAGAAGTGAAAAAAGTAATAAAAGTAAAATAATAAGGAAGTCGGCACGATAGACGAAACCTATCTGTTTCCGGCGAGTATGAAACTATAGAAATAGCACCTTACTTTGCTAGAGTGGAGGTGCTATTTTTTATGTGTATATGTCAATATTGCTATAATTTGAAAACTTGTTAACAGGTGTTGACTGCTCTGGGTTCACAATGAAGATTTTCCAGCATTTTGGATACTATCTTCCACACAGTTCCATTTCCCAGAGAAGCTATGGAACAGCAGTTTCATGGGCGAATAAGCAGCCGGGAGATCTGATCTGCTATAATGCGATCAATGGAATCGGACATGTTGGAATTTATATTGGAAATAATCGTGTGATTCATGCAGGAAGTACGGCGACAGGAATACATACATCAGTAGCAAATTACAGATCAGTAAATTGTGTTCGAAGAATTGTAAGATAATGTAGTTAAAAAATAATAAGGAAGAAGGCATTCAGACGATCAAAGATTTGATTCAAAACGATGAAAAATGTTGCAAATAGGTACATTTTTCATAAGAATTTATGAAAAAAATATTACGAAATGGTTTACATATGAAAAATGAGGTAGTAAACTAGAAGTAGTCGGTAAAAAATGGAACTAAAGGGAGGAAATATGAAGAGAAAGACTACTGGAATCCTCATTTCCTGTGTAGTAAGTATATGTTGTATGGTGGTCTTATCCATGAGTTCACATACACATGATGTATATGCTTCCTATTCAAGATATGTAACAGCCAATAACGTAGTGGTTCGTAAAAAAGCATCAAATAAGGGAAAGATCGTTGGATCATACAAGAAAGCAGCAAAGGTTCGCTGCTACAAGAAGAAAAGATCTTATACGAAGATCAAATATGGAAGATATTATCGATATATCGCAACAAGATATCTGTCAAAGAAGAAACCAGTTGTTGGATCATACAAGAAAGCAGCGAATATAACAACAGATACATATACAAGATATGTAACGGCAAGTTCTTTGACGATCCGTAAGAAAGCGTCGACAAGTGCAGCAAAGGCAGGATCATACAAGAAAGGTACGCAGATCACCTGTTATGGAGAACGGTCTGGATGGACAACGGTAAGATATAGTGGAGTTTATTGTTATGTAAGTTCACAGTATCTATCTGAGTCAAAACCGGAAGAAGATACATGGGAAGTTTATGGAACGGCAACAGGACAAAGTGTTGTAGACTACGCAATGCAGTTTAGAGGCAATCCTTATGTATGGGGTGGAGAAAGCCTTACGAATGGAGTTGACTGTTCTGGATTCACGATGCAGGTATATAAACATTTTGGATATTCACTGCCACACAGTTCAACAGCACAGAGATATGAAGGAACAGCAGTATCATGGAATGAGAAGCAGCCAGGAGATCTGATCTGCTATCAGGTAGTGAACGGTGTAGGACATGTAGCGATCTACATTGGAGATAACCAGATCATTCATGCAGGAAGCAAAGACACAGGAATCAATGTGCGGAATGCTGATTACAGAGCTGTATGGGGTGTCAGAAGAATCGTTCAGTAGGACAGGCATTTTAATTTAATATGAGATAAGAATAAAACAGCCGTATCGATCATGATACGGCTGTTTTTCTATACTTATAAAACGGCATATTTCAGGATGAATAATACTGCAAGTACGTACATTAAAGGAGTGATCTTCTTTGCTTTACCACAAACTACATTCAAGATCACATAAGAGATGATCCCGATAGAGATTCCCTCAGAGATACTGTAGAATAATGGCATTGCAATGATGCAAAGGTAAGCAGGTACGGCTTCTGTCATATTGTCATCTGTAAATTTGATATCAGAGATTGCTCCAAACATTAAGAACCCAACCATGATCAGCGCAGGGGCTGTCGCAAATGATGGGATTGCTGTAAAGAGCGGTGCAAATAATGTTGAGATCAGGAATAAGAATCCTGAAACAACAGCTGTTAAACCAGTACGTCCACCTGCAGCAACACCAGAAGAAGATTCAACGAATGTTGTAACAGTAGAAGTACCAAGAATCGCACCAGCTGTTGTAGCAACGGCGTCTGCCATTAATGCAGGTTTGATTCCAGGAAGTTTACCTTCCTCGTCAAGCATTCCAGCTTTTGTGCTGACACCGACTAAAGTTCCGAGTGTATCAAACAGATCGACAAATAAGAAAGATAATACAACGGCGATAAAATTAAAGATTCCGACTTTGCCCAAGTCATACTGGAAACATTTACCGAAAGTCTCTCCTAATTTTGAAAAATCTGTCATTGCAAATGTAGGGAACAGGCTGTAATAACCTGTTTTGAAATCAGGAACATAGATTCCTGTTATCTGGCAGAGCATTCCGATCACCCATGTAGCAAGGATTCCGATCAGGATAGATCCAGGTACTTTTTTAATATAAAGAATGACTGTGATCAATAATCCAATAACTGCAAGTAAAGAACAGATTCCAGCAGTATGGAAATCTTTTGTAAAGTTTGTGATAGATACCAATGTAGATTTATTTCCAATAACAAGTTTTGCGTTCTGAAGACCGATAAAGGCAATAAAGATACCGATTCCGACAGAAACTCCCTTCTTAAGATTCAAAGGGATCGCATCAAAGATTGCTTCACGAATATTGGTCAAAGATAATACGATGAAGATGATACCTTCAACGAATACAGCAAGTAAAGCAACCTGCCAGTGATAACCCATCACACCAACAACGGTATAGGCAAGATAAGCATTTAATCCCATACCAGCGGAAAGTACGAATGGAAGGTTCGCAGTAAGTCCCATGCATATAGTTCCGATAAAGGAAGCGATACATGTAGCTAATAATACAGCAGTAGGGTCCATGCCAGCTGCAGAAAGCACACTTGGGTTTACCGCAAGGATGTAAGCCATTGTCATAAATGTAGTAATACCAGCAATGACTTCAGTTTTTACGGAGGTATGATTCTCCTTTAATTTAAATAAGTTTTCCAACATAGTTTTTTTCCGTATGTAAAAACATACGTTCCTTTCTTTCTTTATTGAAAATCTATAAAAAAGTAACAAACATCATTATATTATAGGCAAAAATGAAAAGCAAGGCGGGAAAATCTGACAAAAATAAAAGGAAACCATCTGGGGTGTGATGGTTTCCTTTTTGAAAAGAGAGGATTAAAAATATATATGAAAAAACTATACCTGTAGGATGTTTCCTGAAATTCTTTTATTGTCTTATCTTTTAGGTCTTTCCTTGAGGTATGGTTATAGTATAATCATTTCCATTTCGAGATTCAATATACAGAATATAAACAAATATAAACGATTTATAAATTGTCATTAAGAAATTCTTACGAATTGGTAAGAAAATCCAAAGTTAATATAGTTAAAAAAACTTCACAAAATGATTCCGATTTCACTGATTTTCTTATATAATAATAATAAAGTCTAAAGGAGGAATTATTTTTATGCCAAAAAGAACAGATATTAACAAAGTGTTGATCATTGGCTCTGGTCCGATCATCATCGGTCAGGCATGCGAATTCGACTATTCGGGGACACAGGCGTGTAAGGCGCTTCGTAAACTTGGATATGAGATCGTATTGGTCAACTCCAATCCAGCAACGATTATGACAGATCCAGAGACAGCTGACGAAACTTACATTGAACCACTGAACGCAGAACGTTTAGAGGAGATCATTGCAAAGGAACGTCCAGATGCTTTACTTCCAAACTTAGGTGGGCAGTCCGGATTAAATTTATGCGAAGAGTTATATAAAAAGGGTATTTTAGATAAGTATAATGTCAAAGTAATTGGTGTACAGGTAGATAGTATTGAACGTGGAGAAGACCGTATCGAGTTTAAGAAGACAATGGACGAACTTGGAATCGAGATGGCTCGAAGCGAGGTTGCTTACAGCGTAGAAGATGGGTTGAAGATCGCTGATAAGCTTGGTTATCCAGTGGTACTTCGTCCAGCTTACACAATGGGTGGAGCCGGTGGAGGACTGGTATATAACAAAGAAGAATTGAAGACCGTTATGGCAAGAGGACTTCAGGCAAGTTTAGTTGGACAGGTACTTGTAGAAGAATCCATTCTTGGATGGGAAGAATTAGAATTAGAAGTTGTCCGTGATGCAGAAGGAAATATGATCACAGTCTGCTTCATTGAGAATATCGATCCATTAGGAGTGCATACAGGAGACTCTTTCTGTTCCGCACCGATGCTCACGATCTCTGAAGAATGTCAGCAGAGATTACAGGAACAGGCATACAAGATCGTAGATTCTGTACAGGTGATCGGTGGAACAAACGTACAGTTTGCTCATGATCCAGTGACAGACCGTATTATTGTTATCGAGATCAATCCAAGAACATCAAGATCCTCAGCATTAGCATCCAAAGCGACAGGATTCCCGATCGCTTTAGTATCTGCAATGCTTGCAGCAGGTTTAACATTAAAAGATATTCCATGTGGAAAATATGGAACATTAGATAAATATGTGCCAGACGGTGACTATGTCGTTATCAAGTTTGCACGTTGGGCGTTTGAGAAATTCAAAGGTGTCGAAGACAAACTTGGAACACAGATGCGTGCCGTTGGTGAAGTTATGAGTATCGGTAAGACATACAAAGAAGCATTCCAGAAAGCGATCCGAAGCTTAGAGACAGGACGCTACGGACTTGGACATGCGAACAACTTTGATACTTTAACAAAAGAAGAATTATTAAAGAAATTAGTGACACCATCAAGCGAACGTCATTTCATCATGTACGAAGCATTAAGAAAAGGTGCAACTGTTGATGAGATCTTTGAACTGACAAAAGTAAAAACATACTTTATCGAGCAGATGAAAGAGTTAGTTGAAGAAGAAGAAAAGCTTCTTGCATGCAAAGGAAACATGCCATCTGACGAAATGTTAACATCAGCGAAGAAAGATGGTTTCTCTGACAAATATTTAAGTCAGTTATTAGAGATTCCAGAAGAAGATATCAGAAATAAACGTATTTCAATCGGTGTCGAAGAAGCATGGGAAGGGGTTCATGTAAGCGGAACGCCAGATAGTGCATATTATTATTCAACATACAATGCAGAAGACAAGAACCCAGTATCTACAGATAAACAAAAGATCATGATCTTAGGTGGAGGTCCAAACCGTATCGGACAGGGTATCGAATTTGACTACTGCTGTGTACATGCATCTCAGGCACTGAAGAAAATGGGATTCGAGACGATCATCGTAAACTGCAACCCAGAGACAGTATCTACAGATTACGATACATCCGATAAATTATATTTCGAACCATTAACAGTGGAAGATGTATTAAGTATTTATAATAAAGAAAAACCATTAGGAGTGATCGCTCAGTTTGGTGGACAGACACCACTGAATATTGCTGCTGAACTTGAGAAAAATGGTGTGAAGATTCTTGGAACATCTCCATCTGTCATTGACCTTGCAGAAGACCGTGATCTGTTCCGTGAAATGATGGATAAATTAGAGATTCCAATGCCGGAATCAGGAATGGCAACAACAGTAGAAGAAGCATTAGAGATCGCAGGAAAGATCGGATATCCAGTGATGGTAAGACCTTCCTACGTTCTTGGTGGACGTGGAATGGAAGTTGTCTATGATGACGAAAGCATGGCAGGATATATGAAAGCAGCCGTTGGTGTAACACCAGACCGCCCAATCCTGATCGACCGTTTCTTAAATCATGCGATGGAATGTGAAGCAGATGCGATCAGTGACGGAACACACGCATTTGTACCAGCAGTGATGGAACATATCGAACTTGCAGGAGTTCATTCAGGAGACTCCGCTTGTATTCTTCCATCTGTTCATATTTCAGAAGAAAACCTGGAAACGATCAAAGAATACACAAGAAAGATCGCAGAAGAAATGCATGTCAAAGGACTAATGAATATGCAGTATGCGATCGAAGATGATAAAGTTTATGTATTAGAAGCAAACCCACGTGCATCTCGTACAGTACCTTTGGTATCCAAAGTATGTAACGTGAGAATGGTTCCACTGGCAACACAGATCATCACATCTGAATTAACAGGAAAACCATCACCAGTACCAGAATTAAAAGAACAGGCAATTCCATATTATGGAGTCAAAGAAGCAGCCTTCCCATTCAATATGTTCCAAGAAGTAGACCCAGTTCTAGGACCAGAAATGCGTTCTACAGGAGAAGTTCTTGGATTATCCAAATCCTATGGAGAAGCTTTCTACAAAGCACAGGAAGGTGTTGGAGCGAAACTTCCATTAGGAGGAACGGTACTGATTTCTGTAAATCGCAAGGATAAAGAAGAAGTTGTAGAAGTAGCAAAAGCATTCGCAGACGACGGATTTAAGATCCTTGCAACAGAAAACACATGTAAACTGATCAAAGAAGCTGGAATTGAAGCTGAGAAAGTCAATAAATTAAGCGAAGGAAGACCAAACATCCTTGACCTTATTACAAATGGTAATATCGATATTATTGTAAACTCTCCAGTCGGAAAAGACAGCGTGAACGATGATAGTTACCTAAGAAAAGGTGCGATCAAAGCGAAGATTCCATATTATACAACAATCGCAGCAGCCAAAGCAGCAGCTGAAGGAATCGCTTATGTAAAAGCACATCAGGATCAGAATGAAGAAGTGAATTCATTACAGGGATTACATGCACAGATTTCTAATAAGTTGTAATTTCTTGGCTTGATATCTGTAGTCTTTCCGTATCTTAGAAAAACGAAATAAAAGAATAGAAGATTCAGACCAGAAATTTTGCTCGCCATTTTGACCGGTCGCTGATTCGCAAATTTTCCTTGCATAACTCACTCGCTACGCGAGTTCAAACAATGCACCAAATTTGCTGCGAACCTGTCAAAATAACGGCAAAATTTCAATGGTTCTGGATCTTCTATTCTTTTATTTCGTTTTTCTAAGATACCTAAAGTTTACAGGTATTAAATCCAATAAATCAAAACTCATAGTATGTATGTTTTACTGTATTGGCTTATACATTGAGCTAATCGAAAACTAAAATTTCTCTTTTCTTAAGGTCTCGTAGAAATTAAGATAAAGTTTTTGTGTTCGTGGACGGAAGGATTTTGATATACTGGCAGATATCATTTGCAAAATTTATTCAGTTGACAATTGCTATGGAAGTGGATATAATAAAAAGGTATAGAGATTGTGACCGTTTTAAGTAATGGGCGATACTCTGTTTTATTAGACATTTAAATTGGATTGCGATTGTGAAGCCAAGCATGACCTGTATAGTATATGTTATTGCATAAATTATAGGGTCATTTTTTATTTTGGCATGAATTTGCTGAAACGGATATAAGAAAAGGTGAGGCTAGTCTTGGAATATATCATTTGGAAAGGGAGATACATGAAAATTAAGAAAAAACTTAATAATAATGTAGCTGTCGTGACAGATAAAACTGGAAACGAAATTATTGTTATGGGGAAAGGAATTACTTATGACAAGAAAGCAGGAGACTGTGTTGATGTAGAACAAGTTGAGAAACAATTTGTTCCATCAAATAAAGATTTTTCAATGAAATTTCAGGAAATATTATTGGATATTCCATCAAAATATTTAGAAGTCAGTAATTGTATTATTGAACGAGCAAAGAAATATTTAGATGCAGAGATAGATGATAATATCTACATTTCATTGACAGATCATATCCATATGGCGGTAAAGCGCTATCTGGATGGAATGCAGGTTCCAAATCCATTATTATTGGATATCAAACGATTTTATAACAAGGAATATGAGATTGGATGTCAGGCATTGGAGATTATTAAAAATCAGCTGAAAGTAGAACTGCCAGAAGATGAAGCCGGTTTTATAGCATTTCATTTTGTGAATGCGCAGCAAAATCTGGAATCTTCCAAAATGGTTGATATCATGAAGCTTGTAAAAGAGATTACGAATATTGTGAAATATCAGATGGGATTAGACTTTGATGAAGAATCGGTATATTATTATCGGTTTATCACACATTTAAAATTTTTTGCCCAGAGACTATTTTTAGAAAATAAGCAGTACATAGATGAAGATAATCCATTATATCATATTGTAAAAGAACAATATAAGAAGGCATTTAATTGTACTCAGTCAGTTGTAAAATTTGTAGATAATAAATACAATTATAAGATATCCAAAGAAGAACAGTTATATTTAACAGTACATATTGAAAATATTATAACAAAAAGTAAAAAATAATTGGATTGTAACGATGAATAAATTCAAATCGGCGAAACCAAGAGTCTTTATGGACCCTTGGTTTCTTATTTTTTAAGGAGAAATAATATGAGCGATAATAAAACTTTAGGAAAAAAGATTATAGAGGCAGCAGGAGGCGCCAAAAATATCAAGTCAATTACAAACTGTGCGACGAGATTAAGAATGTACATTAAAGACGTATCAAAATATGATGAAGAGTCAATTAAGAAAATTGATGGTGTTATGGGAACATCAATTGTTGGAGATCAGTATCAGGTTATTGTAGGACCGAAAGCAATCCATTTATGCAAAGCAATACAGGATGCATATGGAATTGCAGGTGCAGGAAAGAAACCGGAAAAAGCAAAAGGAAATATAGTAAACAGATTTTTAGAAACAGTTTCTGGTTGTATCGCACCATTAGTTCCGGCATTAGCAGCCTCAGGTCTGATCAAGGTATTATTAACGATTTGTTCTATGCTGAATTTGCTTCCAGAACAGAGCCAGACATATGCATTATTAAGTACAGCATCAGATGCCGTCTTTTATTTTATGCCAGTGATTCTTGCATATACATCTGCCAAACGTTTTCAATGTAATGAAGTATTGGCAATTGTAATTGCGGGAGTGTTATTACATCCTAATTTTGTAAGTATGGTAACACAGACACAGGAACAACATATGGCAATTCATTTCTTAGGACTGCCAGTAACACAGACAAGTTATAATGGAACTGTTGTACCGATTATCCTGACAGTATGGGTGATGTCATATATTGAGAAATTTATTGACAAAATATTGCCAGAAGTTGTGGTACATTTATTCAGACCATTATTAATTGTTTTATTTATGACACCGATTGCATTGATCGTAACAGGACCTGCAGGAGCAATTTTTGGACAGGGATTAGCCGTTGTATTACAGACAATTTTTGCAAAAGCAGGATGGGTTGCACTTGCATTAACTTTACTTGTAGCAAGTTTCTTATGTATGACAGGTATGCATCTTGCTTTAATTCCAGTAGCAATGACATCCATTGCAGAAGTTGGATATGATGAATTTGTATTAGTTGTATTTTTATGCTTTACATTATCTCAGGGAGCAGCAGCATTAGCAGTTTTATTAAAAACAAAGAATTCAAAATTACGTCAGCTAGCAATTCCAGCAGCAATTTCAGGATTATTTGGTGGCACATCAGAACCAGCATTATATGGAATCAGTGTTAAAATGAAAAAACCATTATATGCTACAATTATTGGATCAACAGTTGCAGGAATTTATGCGGGTATTGTACATTTAAAAGTTTTCGCATTTGGATTGTTCTCAGTTGTAGGAATTCCAGGATACTATAGTGCAAAATATTCAAGCAACTTACAGCATGCAATCATCACAGCAGCGCTTACGATAGGTGTTACAATGATCGCTGTATGGATCTTAGGATTTAATGACAGTGTTTATGATGATTATGATGAAGAATCTGCGGAAGATATGGATACTGCACCAATCGTATTAAATGAAAATGTCGATAATTCAGAAGTTGTCAGCGTAACATCAGGAAAGATTGTAAAACAGGAAGACATCAAAGATGAAGTATTTTCAACAGGAGTTATTGGAAAAACAGTAGGAATTGTATCCAATGATGGAGTTTGCTATTCTCCAGTTGACGGTGAAGTTGCATCTGTATTTCAGACAAAACATGCAATGGCATTTAAAAGCGAAGAAGGAACAGAGGTTTTAATGCATGTTGGGATTGATTCAGTGAATTTGGAAGGAGAAGGCTTTAAAGTCTTTGTAGAAGAAGGAGATACTGTAAAAAAAGGACAGAAAGTATTAACATATGATAAGACAGTATTTGAGAAAAATAACATCGATGAAACAACGATTATGGCAATTTCAAATACACAAGATTATGAAGATATACAAATGTTAGCGAAAGGAGAAGAAATCATAGCAGGAGATCCGATTTTCGCAACATTGGCAAAGGAGGATTAGATGCGCAAGTATAAAGAAGAATTGGTGGCGAGATTGCAGAATGATTCTAAATCTGTAATGGAAGATGGTGTAGAATTCATCGTAAAACCTATTCCAGAAATTGAAAAGACATCTGGAATGGATCCAAGAATGTTGAAAGCAGCAAAAGAAAAAATCAAAAATTTGCCAACAGAATTTTCGATTGACGCATTTCAATTATATGGGGAACGTTACAGACCTGATAAGAAGAACTATGATCTGACAGAAAATACGATTAATACAAAGCAAAAATTAATTCAAGTGAATGAACATTATATCAATACATTCTTTTATTATCCTGATAATAAAGAAGATATGCCGATTGTTCTATACATTCATGGGGGAGCATTTATGACAGGTGATCATACACAGTTTGAGAATCAATGCCGATTTATAGCGGAGAAAGCTCAGGCATGTGTTGTTTTTCCAGAATATCGATTAGCACCAGAAAATCCATTTCCAGCAGGAATTGAGGATGCATTTGAAATTTTAAATTGGATTTATGATCATGCAGATGAATTGAACGGAAATAAAAATAAAATAGTGGTTGCTGGAGACAGTGCGGGTGCCAGTATTGCAAATGCATGTGCATTAATGGATCAAGAACATAAGATTCGCTTGTTATTTGAGATTTATCCATGTTGTGATATTGATAATTCGAATAATCCTAAAAATCCTTGGGATAAGAATTACTATGATATTCCAGAAGATGAAGAAAAATATATTGTTGGTCGTATGAAGAGATTAGATAATTCTGGGAAAATGATGAGGGAATTGTATTTGGGAAAAGAAAAACTTGAAAATCCATATGCATCAATTATTTATCAAAAAGATTTATCTGATTTTCCACCAGTTGTTACTGTAGTAGGTGAATATGATTTCTTAAGATTTAGTGCAGATATATTTACAAAAAGATGTGTAGATCATGGGAAATTAAGAAGAACGATTCGATATCAAGGATGTGATCATGGCTTTTTTGATATGATTGGAGTTATGCCGCAGGCAGAAGATGTGATTTTGGAGATGGCGAAAGATATTATGAATTTGTAGATCAAAAAATATACAGAGAGGTCTCATAGAAATTAAGATAAGAGAATGTTTAATTATTTCGTCAAATCGGTGCTGTTTAAGCCCCTTCATCTTCTGTTAACGAATACAAAAATTATCAACTAATACCGTATAACATATACACTGTGTTGTGGTTTGAATAGACTTCAGGTGTATGTGACAGAAATAAAAGAAAAACAAATATTTGAAAGAATCCAGGTGGCAAACATGAGCACTTTTTGAGTGCGTTTTTTACAAATTCGCAGTGCCTGTGGTTGGATGTCTGACCATTGCTGCGGGCATTTTGGCTCGCGGCGAGGGAGTTCCCAAAGGAACAGGCACGGATCAGCGATTTGTAAAAAACGCTCTCAAAAATGCGGAGTTGCCACCTTGATTCTTTCAAATATTTGTTTTTCTTTTATTTCTGTCACATACATGCAAGCCTACTTACAAATCAGAGTTTTCGATAACGATTCATCGCTGCCATAACTTCCTGCTTCCGAGGCATCGCCAGATTACTTTTCACATACTTACTATCCAAGAGTGCAGAAAGTCCTTTTGTTTCAATCATCTGCATCAATTCATCTGCAACTGTACGAAGATCTTTCTTCCCATCCATCAAATGAAGTTTCGCATACAACAAAGCATAACCAAGAGCTGTTGTCTGTTCAGTATCAGCAATCTGCTCCACATATCTTAGATCAACTGTATCCTTGTTAATCGAAAAAGCATCTTTTCCAAGTGTTTTCATCTTGATCTTGCGTTCTTTCTTCAAATAATTTCCAGCGTTGAAACAACGGTCAAAACAAGGATCTGGATGTTTCTTTTCAGGCAGTGAAACCATAGGGAAATCTTTTGCTGCGTCTTTGGCGGCTGTAGTGATATCTTTTGGTATATACTGATCCATCTGAATGATATGATCTGCCGGATGGAAATAAGATCCACAGCTTCCAGCAACGATGATCGAAGAAATACCATATCTTTCGTACAATTCACGAATCCGTTCGATAAAAGGAGTGATCGGTTCCTGATCACGAAGAACTACACGCTGCATCAGTTCATCACGGATCATAAAGTTGGTGGCACTCGTATCCTCGTCAATTAAGAATAAAGAAGAATCCGTTTCCATGGCTTCAACTACATTTGCAGCCTGTGAGGTGCTTCCACTGGCATCTTCTGTGTCAAAAGAAACCGTATTTTTCCCATTTGGCAGGTTATTAATGAACATAGAAATATCTGTATTTGTAATACTTCTTCCATCTTCTGCACGAATCTTCATGGCAGTTGGATCAGTAATGACAAATTCACGACCATCCCCTTTGACATGATCGTAAACACCAAGTTCCAATGCCTTTAATAACGTCGATTTTCCATGATATCCACCACCAACGATCAGGGTGATTCCTTTCGGAATTCCCATACCCGTGATCATTCCTTGATGTGGAAGTTCAAAAGATACACGGTAAGTATCTGGTGACTGGAATTTCACACAGTTTCTTAAAGGTTTCTGTGAGATACCACTTTCTCTAGGCAAAACAGAGCCATCTGCAATAAATGCGACAAGTCCCATAGAAGACAGTTTTTTACGAATTGTATGTTGATCTTCGGATAAATAAATTACTGATTCCAACATTTTTTGATCAATATTTTTATAAAACAAAGAAGATGAAACACAATCTGGCAGCAGTCCAAACAACATTTTATCCAATTCTCTCGCATTTACAGTTCGTCCATTTGCAGGAAAACCAGCTTCAAAATGAACAGAGATGTCACCGTTGGAAGGATTGATCGTACATGCAGTTCGTTCTAGTACCTGTTGTCCACATTTACTGACAGAAAATAAACCGCTTTTTCCAGAACCTTTGGTACGAAAAGAGATCTTAGATAAAGTTTGATAAAATAATCGTGTCAAATGATCACAGAGTGCAACCTGTTTATATTTTGTATCATAAAAAGAAGCAGGAAATCCAGCCGATCTTCCTTTCACATGGATACTTAATTTTGATGGAGATGCAAAAGGATCGCCTTGTACATGATCAATGGAAAGAAAATAAGTTCCAAAATCATAAGTACCTTGCGTATTTTTATATGCAGGATATCCTTTACGGTCAATATTTTTTAATAGTGATTTTAAATTCGATGATGATTTCATAAATCAATTCCTCCTAATCCTAAAATCCATGATAACAGTCAGTGCGATTTTTGTAAACCAGATGAAATCAAAGGGAATCCGTGGTATCATAGAAAGATGATCAACAAGGAAGGCGGAATAGAGACGATGGATCTTAATAAATTAAAAGAGATACAGGCCGTTGTTTTTGATATGGACGGGCTGATGTTTGACAGTGAACGCTATGTACAGAAGTCATGGGATATTGCAGGAGAACGTCTGGGATATGGACCTCTGGGGCATAATATTGTCAATACATTGGGAACAAACCTTACAAATCGTAAGAAATATTTCTTAGAACATTACGGAAATGATTTTCCATTTGATAAATTTTTGGATGGATACAGAGATGCATATTATGAATTGGTTGAAGACGGTGTGCCAGCCAAGAAAGGTCTTCATGAGATTTTGAAAGTCCTCAGAGAAAAAGGACTAAAGATCGGAGTTGCAACATCTTCCAGTGAAGAACACGCCGTAAGTAATCTGAAACGAGAAGGGATTTTTGACTACTTTGATTCCGTGATCACAGGAAATATGATCGAACACGGAAAGCCAAAGCCAGATATTTATATCGAAGCATGCAGACAATTAAAAGTCGATCCATCAAAAGCGATCGCATTAGAAGATGCAATCAATGGAATCCGTTCCGCACATGGAGCAGGCATGAATCCAGTGATGATCCCAGATATCGTGCAGGATACAAGTAAAGTCGATGATATATTATTTGGAAAATGTGAATCTTTGCTGGAATTTGCAGAGATTTTACAGGGCGTAACATTAGATATAGAAGAAACACAAAAATAAGGAGAGAATATATGTTATCTTTAGTAGTTAATGTATAGAATGTAAAAGAATAGTTATACCCTAATAAACCTTAGTAAATATAAGGGTTTGTTGGGGTGTGTTACTGTAAAGTAAGTGTACCTTAAAAATTGAATATTAAAATATTATTAAACAGTAGTATAACTATTGAACATATGTTCTTATAGTGGTAAAATGTATAGTAAATAAAGGATATTTTACATATTAGACATATAAGAAGTGTATTGGAGGTATCAGATACATGGAATTACACGTTACAAAACGTAAAGGAAGGGAGATAGTTGTTCTACTGGATAATGACATGAGAATTGTAAAGCCAGTTTATGACTATCTGAAATACCAAGACCAAAGAGATAGAGCAATCAATACTCTCATAGCATACGGAAATGATTTGAAAGCCTTTTGGGAGTTCTTATCAGATTACGGTTATGCTTATGATGAAGTAAGTCCAAAGATGATAGGCGAATACAAAGAATACCTTATGTCAGAGGATGATAACATCATTGCTATTAACAAAGAAGGTGCAAGAACAGCAAAGACAATCAATCGTATGCTTAGTACCTTACATGGATTCTATCAGTATAAAGCAGATATGCAGGAAATTGACAATCCTTTGTTGATGCATGAGGTAAACAGACCATTCAATGCTTTTAAGGGTATCTTGGAACACGCAAGAAGTGATAACAAAACAAAACAGTCTATCTTTAAGGTTAAGGAAAGTAATTACAAGATTAATCTTGTCTCAGATGATGAAATGGAACTGTTTCTGAGCCGTTTAGACAAGCGTAGAGACATTCTTTTATACAAGATGCTTTATCTTACGGGCGCAAGAATACAGGAGGTTTTAGACCTTGAAATAGAGTCTGTACCAGTACCAGATATGTCACAGCCAGTCGGTTGTTTTCAGCAGATTAAATCAAAAGGCAAGACAAGAGATTTGTATGTGCCGATGTCACTTATACAGGAACTGGATGATTTTATTTTTGAAGAAAGAAACCTTATTGATACAGACCATAGTTACATCTTTGTATCAGAGCAGGCAAGACAGCTTGGAAAACAGCTTACCTATAGTGCTGCTTATGATAAGTTAAAAAAGGTACAGAAAGAGGTTGGTATTGACTTTAATTTCCATGATTTAAGACATACCTTCTGTTCCAATCTTGTACAGTCTGGAATGGATGTAAGTGTTGTAAGAATGATTATGGGACATGAGCATCTTTCTACTACACAGAAATATACACATCTTTCTAATCCGTACATTGAGGACAGCCTTTCAAAGTATTGGAATCAGAGTACACTGATTGGAGGTGACTCTGATGGCAAGTAAAAGACCAGATAGTGATGTATGGAATATCGTTGATAATGATGAAATGTCACAGCACTATGGAAGAAACTTCAAGTTTGATTTTTCGTATATTTCAAGTGACGAGATAAAGGAACTGTTTAAGGACTATGTATGGCAGAATTACAGAGTGGGCAATAAAACATTGAGTAGTCTTTACAGAGAGGTAAATTCATATTTCTATCGATTCATTCAGTTTGCAGAATCAAGGAATATCATATCATTAAAGGGATTAACAAATGTAGATGTTGAGAATTACATCTCCTATCTGCATACAACAATCTCTGAAAAGACTGGAAAGCCTTATGGAATATCAATGCAAAGGCATTCTTTGTTTGCTTTGAAATCCGTTATCCGTTGGTGTCAGTTACATAGACCTGATGATGCGCCTGTAACCGAGATTTTTACAGGAAGTGAGTACACAGGAGTCAATCGTAAGTTAAAGATAGACTTCATTCCAGATGATGTTGTAGCACAGATAAATGAGGCTCTTAAAACAGAAGAAAATCAATATCTAAAGTATGGCATTATCATTCTTCAATCTACAGGGATGCGTATTGGTGACCTTTTAAAACTTCGTATTGACTGCATTAAGCCACATCCTATTAGTGGATATACAATCGAGTGGGTGCAGCATAAAGGACGCAAGAATAAGGCTCCTATGCCTGTCAGAAGCGAATGCGTTGCTGCTATTGAAAAACTGATAGAGATTACCAAAGAATTGCGTGATGAAGCTGATGAAAAAGATAAAGATACTCTGATGATATGGAGAGTTTCTAAAGGCAATAGATATATACAACAAGGAACTGTACAGGTTGTTTCTAAAGGCACATTTGCTAATTATTGGTTTAAGAAGTTCATCAAGGACAATGACATCAAAGATGCCAATGGTGATTACTACAACCTTACGAGCCACCAGTTCAGACGTACTCTTGGAACAGATATGCTTTCTAAGGGTACAAACATCAATGTAATTCAGCAGGTGTTAGGACATTCGGATGCATCCGTTACAAAGCGTTTCTATGCAGATGTAAAGGATAAGGAACGAGCAGAGGTATTTAAGAGTGTTGGTGTGATTGGAAACATCAATCAGATACAGAGTAATGCTTTTGACAATATATCAGAGTTTGAATGGTTCAAGGCAAACAAAGATAAAGGTGCTTGTATGTGTGATGGTTATTGCACAAAGCCAGTGATTGATGGAAAGATATGTGACAGACTTCTTAAAAGGCAGAAATGTTATACCTGTAGCAGATATATCACTACACCAGAATACTTAGATGCTCATAAACGGCACTTGGCAAACCTTGAAAAACAACTTGAAGAAGGTGTTATCTACGGAGAGCATTACGCAGAACACTTTATACCGACAATAGAGGTTTTAAAGGTAATCATTGAAAGATTGGAGGGATTGCAGAATGGCAACTAACTTGGCATTACAGTTACAGGTCATTGAGCCTGATACAGATTTAAACAGCATAATGATAGGCAATTCCAACTACAATGATGATGTGTGGGATTTAAGACCTTTTATTACTGCTAAATCAACAAAGGAATCGCAGAAATACATTAGATTTGAATATATAGCAGATGTAGATATGAAGGAAACTGTTAAGCAGTACGCCTACTACAAACTCGGTAAAATGAAGCCACAGACAGTGCGAGATTATATCAATGCCAAACTTCCAATGTTTATCGAATACTGCTCCTTAAATGGTATTCATAGCTTCGCAGATGTGACTTTAGAGGATTACTTAAACTTCAACCTGTGGATGAAAAACGATAAGAAGGTGGCACAACAGACAGGATTTATGTCTTGCCATATAGTAGAAGAAATCATCCGTATCGGTCAGATAAAGGGTTGGGATGTACCTACATTTCATCTTCCGAAGGCAGAAACAGCAAATCAGCTTTGGAATACTAAAAAGTCTATGAAAACCAATAAGACAAAACCTATACCAGAGGATGTGTTCGATAAGATTTTGTACCATGCAGTACACGATGAAAAGGATGTACTTACAAAGTCAGGTATTATTATTCAGAGTCAGACAGGGCTTCGTATCAATGAGGTTTTATCTATACAGGAAGGCTGTGTTAAGCGAACTTTCGATGGTTATGATTACATGGAAGTGACTCTTGGGAAGACTGAAAAAGGCGAACCAATCATTCATAAGGTATTTATCAATGAACTTGTAAAAGACACCATCAAAGAGCTTTCGGACTTTACTGAACCACTTCGTAAAGAAAGTGGATTAAAGGAACTGTTTCTTTGTAAGTCAGCAAAAAAGAAAAATGCTATCAATGTTTATTCATTGGAACATTGGAATGACCAAAAACTAATGCCCTTTATCAAACGATGGGACATCAGAGGCAATAAAGGTGAGTTATATCCACTTACTTCACATCAGTTCAGAGCAACTTTTGTAAGAGAACTTATCAAAAGAAAAGTGCCTATCGCAATGATTATGAAACAGTATTCTCATGTTTCTATTGAAATGACAGCACACTATCTTACTTTGCAGGAAGAAGAAGTTAAGGAAATCTATTCCGATATGATTTTAAGTCCAGAGTCAAAGATTGCAGGGCTTAGAGCAAAAGAAATCAAAGGTAAATTAGATGACTTATTTCATGGTAAAACCGAGGATGAGATTGATGATGTAATCACAGATTTAGCCAAGACAATGAGTTTTAATCCACTGCCTACAGGAGTATGCTTGTATGATTTTAGGCGAGGTAACTGTACAGATGGTGATGGCTGTTTTTTCTATAACTGCCCTAACTACATCACAGAGGTTCAGTTCTATCCAATCCTAAAGGATGAACTGGATTTACTTGAAAAGGAAATGGCAAGATTAAAGGAACTTGGTCATGAACGAGAATGGCAGAAACAGTACATCAAGTACAAGTATTTAAAACCATTGGTAGAAAGTCTGGAGGTGCAGTTAAATGGCAAAGAAAGTGTCGGATAGCCAGGTTGCAGGCATTAAGGCTCATGCAGAGGCTAAGAATAAGGCAACCATTGATAAAGTTAATAAGGCAATAGATAAACTCAAAAGAAAAGGAAAGCCTATAAACTTTGAAACAGTCTATAAAGAGGCAGGAGTATCAAGAGCAACACTTTATAACAATCCACAACTTAAAGAGCGTATTTTAAGCCTTAGAGCAATCTCAAAGGCAAGCCCATTAGATGATGTGGTTGCTGTTAAAAAAGATAAGTTGCAGCTTAAAGATGATAAGATTTCGGCTCTCCGGGAACAAATCAAAAAGTTAGAGGATGATAAAAAGAAACTTATTGAACAGTTAGTCGATTATGAAGAACTCAAAGCAGAAAATGAACGACTAAAGAAACAGTTAGTAAAACAGGCATAGAGGTACATTTATGAATGATGAACATAAAGAAAAGATTTATTACATTCAGCAACAGGCAGATGAGTTGAGTGCAGAAATATCAAAACTTATGAGGAAGGATGCTGACCTTTCGGAAAAGCATCTAAATGATTTGATTAAGTTAGGTGTTTTCATTTCGATGACCTGTCAAGAGTTGTTGGATGAAGAATAACTAAAAGAAAGGAGAACGTAGTGGACAGTATTTCGTGTAAAGAATGTAAGAAATGCTTATTTATCAATACTTTACAACTTATAATACAGTCCTCTACTAAATATAAATAATGGCAAAGAAGAAAAGCGCAGGGTGCGAATATTGTAGTAATTATGTGTATGATGAAGATTATGAATATTATGTATGTGATATTAATTTAGATGAAGATGAGATGGCAAGATTTATGAGCTATAGCGATTGGGATTGCCCTTATTTCCAGATGGACGATGAATATGCGATCGTTAGGAAACAAAATTAAAAGGTAAGAAATAATTGACAATAAATGGAAATCTGTTAAAATATAAATGAAGCAATTTACATAATTTGTAATATAAGGAGAAAATATGGGGAATAAAGACATTACAGATTTCAATGAAGCGCAATTAAGAAAGAGAGCAGCAAGTAAGGAAGAATTAAATATTTGTTTGACCAATAATTATGCATTTCAAAAGATATTTAAGAATGAAGAGATAGTAAAAGGATTTTTAATAGCATTGTTGCATTTAAAGGAAACAGATATTGAAGAGTTGGAGGTTACGGATCCTTTTGTGGAAGGTGAAGTAAAAGAAGAAAAAGAGGGAATACTAGATGTCAAATTAATCTTAAATGGTGGCAAAAAGATTAATATCGAGATGCAAAATACGTATCAGGAAGATTGGGCAGAGAGAAGTTTATTTTATAATTGTCGGATGTTTACAGAGGGATTAAAAAAGGGAGAATCTTATTATGAATTACCTCCATGTATTCATGTAGGAATTCTTGATTTTAATTATTTAAAAAGTCCTGGATTTTATCATAGAATTTTATTAAAAGATGATACAACAGGTGAATTGTATAGTAGTAAATTTCAATTTCATGTGATAGAATTAAGTAAAATAGCAACGACAAAAGGAAAAGCAAGAAAACAAGATCTTTATAAATGGGCTAAATTAATTTCAGCAAGTACTTGGGAAGAAATCAGAGAAGAATCTGAAGGAAATCATTACATGGAAAAGGTGAGGGATGAAATGATTAAGATGAGCCAAGATGAGAGTGAGAGATATCTTTATTTAAGGGAACAAATGGCAATCCGCGATAAAGCGAGTCAATTAAGAAGTGCAGAGAATATAGGAATAAGGAAAGGTGAACTTTTAAAATTAGTGACACTAGTACAGAGAAAAATTGAAAAAGGAGATACGGTAGATAAAATAGCAGATGATCTGTTAGAAGATCAAGAAATTATTGAGAAAATATATAATTTAATAAGAAAATATCCTGATAAAGATGAAAAAGAAATTTGTAATTTTTTGATATAAGAATAAAACCAGTCACAGGATGGTTAATACAATTACCAAAGGAATACATAAAGTAATTCAAGAAAAGGGGTGTTGCAATATGAAGAAAAATACGATCATATGCATTTCCAGAGAATTCGGCAGTGGAGGAAGAGAGGTCGGACAGCAGTTATCCAAGAAGCTTGGAATTCCTTTCTACGACAAAGAGATTTTGGCAAGAGTTGCTGAAGAAAGTAATATGTCGGAAGAGTTTGTAAAGAATCACGAGGAGAATGCAGTTTACAGCCACATTATCAATGTCCCGATCGGACACAGATTTCCAGGCGTTGACACAGAAGAGATCATGACACCAGAGAAATTATTTATGATCCAGGCACATGTGATCCATGAACTGGCAGCAGAGAATGAATCCTGCATTTTCGTGGGAAGATGTGCAGATGTGGTGCTTAAGGATCACGAAAACTGCTACAGTTTCTTTATCCACAGTCCTCTAGAAGAACGGATCAAACGGATCGTAGAGACAGAACATGTGACAGAACGACAAGCGAAGAAGATGATCAAGCAAACCGATTGGGAGAGATCTTCTTATCATAATTATTATACAAAACAAAAATGGGGAGACCCCGGTAATTATGATCTCATGATCAATTCAGCAAGGACAGGAATCCAGAAAGCAGTTGAAATTATCATGGATTATGTGAAATAAAAAACGATGATATGCAATGTATACAAGGTATCAAAAGATACCTTGTATATTTTTTGTATAAAAATGAGAAAATGTAAATATTTTTAATCAGACCTTGAACAAAATCAAAAGTGTGATAAGATAAAAACTGTAAAACAAAAGACAAAACGCAGAAATAATCTTTAAAACACAGAAAAAGAAAGGAAATAATATGGAAATTACAGACAGTGCAAGGAACAGGATGTTTTCAAATAAAGATCTCGTACGATTGATCATACCGTTGATCATTGAGCAGATGTTAACTGTAACGGTAGGACTTGCGGACTCTATCATGACAGCGAATGTTGGAGAAGAAGCTGTATCAGGAGTTTCATTGGTAGACAGTGTTATGGTATTGATGATCAATCTGTTCTCGGCATTGGCAACTGGAGGAGCCGTCGTTGCAGGGCAGTTTCTCGGACAGAGAAAAAATATCATGGCATGTAAGACAGCAGACCAGTTGATCTTATTTATTGTTTCATTATCTGTAGTGATCATGGCAGGAATTTATGCATGTAAAAACTTTATTTTAAATGTAGTGTTTGGAAATATTGAACCAGGAGTTATGCATAACGCAGAAATATATCTGATGATCGTCACGGCATCTATTCCATTTATTGCAATATATAATGGATGCGCCGCATTATTCCGTATCATGGGGAATTCAAAGATTTCTATGAATATGTCTATGTTGATGAACGGTATCAACATCGCAGGAAATGCGATTTTGATCTATGGGTTTAAATTTGGAGTTGAGGGAGTTGCGATCCCAACATTAGTATCAAGAATTGTTGCAGCAGTTGTTATGGTAAGACTGCTCGCAAAACAAAATCAGGATGTGCATTTAAGCAAACATATCCATTTTCATTTTAAGGGATATTTAATACAGAAGATTTTACATATCGGAGTACCAAACGGAATTGAAAATAGTATGTTCCAGCTAGGAAGAATCATGGTATTAAGTATCGTTGCAGGATTTGGGACATCATCTATCACAGCCAATGCCATCGGAAATGTGGTAGCATCATTTGAGTTAATCCCAGGAATCGGAGTAGGATTTGCAGTGCTGACCGTTGTATCAAGATGCATCGGAGCTGGAGATTATGAAGCTGCAAGATACTATACAAAGAAGCTGTTAAAAGTAGCCTATGCAGCATTGATCGCATTAAATATCATCGTAGTTATGATCTTACCACTGATCATTCAGGTATATCATTTATCACCAGAAACAGCAGCGATCACAAGAAAGATCTTATTATATCATACTTTATGCTGTGTAACGATCTGGCCGCCAGCATTCACGATCCCGAACACATTAAGAGCCGCAAATGATGTCAAATACTGTATGGTTGTAGCATCAGCCACGATGTGGATATTTAGAATCTTCTGCAGCGTTGTTCTTGGAAAATGGATGGGACTTGGAGTCTTCGGAGTCTGGGTAGCAATGACATTAGACTGGGTATTCAGAGGAATCCTGTTTGTCAAACGATACATACAAGGGAAATGGCAGAGAATGGCATTGATTTAACATGAAACAGATCAAATAAAGAAATTGTAGAAGATAAAAACATCCCAGAATCGTCAGGTATAAAAAGACGATTCTGGGATGTTTTAAAATTTGTGTCTAGAATATAAATCCAGGATCTTCAGAAGTATCCATTTCATCAAAAGTAACTTTTTCCGTTAATTTATTCTTTTTATTTTCCATTGTAATAAAAGCACGGCAATTTGTTGGGATTGTAACGGAAGAACCTTTTATTTTTTTCATTTTAGTAGCTCCTGGCTTGTAAGTATAAATAGATTTTACTCTCCAGTTCTTATTAGGAGTGATCTTGATGTTACGTCCCATAAAGGAGATCGAAGATCCGTTTTTATTCTTAAAATCAGAAGTACAGTCTCTTCCATCCACTACGATCTTCTTAAAAGGATTTGAGTATTTTATAACTTTGACTGTTGTTTTTACAGAATAAGTTTTACCTCTGTATTTAAATTTTGCAGTGATTTTTGTTGATCCTGTTTTCTTAAGTTTTACACCGATTCCTACTTGATTGTTATCTGCAATAAGATAATAATCTTTTCCAAAAGTTTTTGTAGAAATAACCTTTCTATTTGAAGATTTAACCTTCATACCATTACGCAGGATGGATTCTGAATTAGAGCGATTTGTTCCCTTGATATAGATCACATTTGTGTAAAAACCATTCCCGCCATTATCTTTTTTGTCATAACTTAATGTTGTTTTCTTAGGTAGAGAAAATTTTGCTTTCGCATTTACACTATAAGCAGAACACATACCTACTGTTAATACAGATGCCAGAAAAATAGAGGCACCTTTTAAAAAACTTTTCTTCATAAAATTCTCCTTTCGATGAACAAAAAATACAAAATCATTATAGCATAGAAATATGCAAAAATGTAAGGTATAATAAGGATAAAACAACCTTCAAGGAGGATACTGTTATGAATAAAAAAGAACTGGCACTAGAAGTCATTGAGCGTCTGAAGAATGAATATCCAGATGCAGACTGCACATTGGAATATGATCAGGCATGGAAATTATTAGTTAGTGTAAGACTGGCGGCTCAGTGTACGGATGCACGAGTAAATGTCGTGGTAAAAGGATTATTTGAAAAATATCCAACAGTAGAAGCACTGGCAGCAGCAGACGTTGCAGATATTGAAGAAATCGTACGACCCTGTGGTCTTGGAAAGAGCAAGGCAAGAGATATCAGCAAATGTATGAAAGTTTTAAGAGATGAATATAACGGTAAGATCCCAACCGATTTTAAATCGATTCTAAGTCTTCCTGGGGTCGGAAGAAAAAGTGCCAACCTGATCATGGGAGATGTTTTTGGCAAACCTGCGATCGTTACGGATACACATTGTATCCGTTTGGTCAACCGGATTGGATTGGTTGATGGGATAAAAGACCCTAAAAAAGTTGAGATGGCATTATGGGAGATCGTTCCACCAGAAGAAGGAAGTGATTTCTGCCACAGGCTGGTATGGCATGGAAGAGATGTCTGTACGGCAAGAACAAAGCCTCATTGTGAGAGATGTTGTTTGAATGATATCTGTGCACAAATTATATAAAGGTACCATGATCAAAAGTATGAAAGGAGAAAGTTTATGAGGAAACTATTAAGAAGAGCTGTCAGTATTGCATTAGCAGCGGCAATGCTATTTACAACTGCAGGAGTCAGCCAGAAGAAGGTAGAGGCTGCTTCTACAGGGAAATTATCTGTTACAGGATATCAGGATTATAACGATGCACAGAAAATCTTAAAAGAAGTGAACAAATACCGTAAGAAAAATGGACGCAAAGCATTGAAGATGGATCGAGGATTGACAAATTCAGCAATTATGCGTGGATTTGAAACAACGATCTATATTCCAGAAACAAGTCCGCATAGAAGACCAAATGGAAAGCTTTCAAAAAGTATCAACAAGAAGATCATCTATGAAAACTGCGCACAATCCGCAGAAACTACACCGAAGCAGATCGTAAAGGGTTGGATCAATTCTTCCACACATAGAAAAGGTCTGTTACTTTCGAATGCAAAAAGTGTAGGGGTTGCAGCAGTTACGGTTGTGTCAAGAGACGGATACGAAGCCAATACCTGGGTATTAGACTTTAGCAGTTCCAAAGCAAAGAAAGTAGAAAAATCCAAGGCAAGAAAGCAATTTACAAAAAATATCGTGACAAAGAATTCATATTTAAAGAAGAGTTATTTAAAACTAGACAGCAGATACGGTACAATATGGGAAACAGAAAAAATGCAGATGAAGCCAACATATCAAGGCAAAATGATGAAAGAGTACGGTGTGTATCCAACAGTGATCAATACATCATCTTTCACATCATGGAAGAGTAGTAATCCATCCGTGGCATCTGTTGACTCGAATGGAAGAATCACAGGAAATAAAGCTGGAACAGTGACGATTTCTGCAAAATTAAAAACAGGGACAAAGATAACGATTTCAAAGAAGATCAAAGTTGTACCGACGAATCAGCAAATCGATCCATGGGAATAGGCAAAAACTAAAGAAGCAGGATAGAATAAAAAAACGTAATCTCAAGAGGTTCATTTGAGATTACATTTTTTTTCTATAGGATTATGCCTGAAATCCAAGGTAGGCATTGATTCTCTTATGAAATAGAGAAGAAAATATATTTGTAATATTACCACTTAAGAAAGCGGCGATCACGGTTCCGATTCCAACGGATGGTAATTCTGGAAGCAATACAAAAGAAGAGATCGCAGAACATACAGTAAATAAAACTTCCAGACAAACTCTGACAGCGCCAAAGCTTATATTTTTCTTATCAGAGATAGTTTTCACAAGTCCTTCCATTGGCATAACAGCGAACCCGGAACTGATCGTGAATCCGACACCTATTGATAGAACGGCACATGCGATGACAGATAGTAAAATCTTAGCGGCAAGTCCATGAGGTTCAATAAAGAATAAACCATAAGAAGTAAATTCGATAAATAAAGAATAAACAAAAGTCAAACCAAGCTGAGTCAACTGCATTTTCCCGAATTCATGAAGGATCAGAGCTTCGCAAACTAAGAAAGTAGAGTTGATCAGGAAGTTAAATAAGGCATAGCTGTGAATTGGGGAAAGATAACTTAATGTCAAAGCCATCGTACAGCTAGGTGCAACTCCAAGAGCTGCTTTCAAAAATAAATTAGAACCAACAGACATGATCAACAGTCCTAAAATATAAAATAACAATCTATGGTAAAAAAATCTTTTTTTGTTTTTCATAATATCAACGATTCCTTTCATCAAAATTTCATATTTTATCAATCGTATTCCCTTTGTGTTTCTTATTATATATAGAGAGAACGAAGTATTGCAATTCCAGTTGAGATTTGATATATTCCAAATAGGAATATACGAAGATATTTAAAAAGGGTATGGAAAAATGGAAATACAGCAATTATATTATTATATGGAATTATGTAAACAGAAAAATTTCACAGAAGCTGGATATGCCTGTAACATGACACAAGGTGCATTATCAAAACAGATCCGTAAGTTGGAAAATGAGTTAGGAATTACACTGATCCGCAGGAATACAAGGAAATTTGAGTTGTCCAAAGAAGGAGAGATCTTTTTGTCTTATGCAAAGAAAATGACGGGAACCTATGAAGAGATGTTGAAAAATGTTCAGAAAAATCAGGAAATTAAGATTGGTTGTATGCCGGTTCTTGCACCATATCATTTTGCAAGATTGGTGGCGGATTTCAGAAAAGAATATCCAGATATCAAACTTGTGATTGATGAAAGAATCGCAAGTGATATTCAGGAAAACTCCGATCGTTATGATTTCTTGATCTTGAGAGAAAATATGATGGAAGATCAGAAAAAATTCCGTTTTTCCCCACTGTATGATGATAAATTGTGTGCAGTGTTATATGAAAAACATCCGCTTTATGGAAGAGATCGACTTCAACTGAAAGAATTGAAAGATGATGTTTTTATCTTCCCAGAGAGAGGCAGCGGAAGTTACGAAGTGTTTTATAAGAGTTGTGAGAAAGCAGGATTTGAACCGAAAATAGCTTTTGAATTTCCACAAGCAAATACAATCATGAGTTTTGTAAGTGAAGGGGTTGGGGTTACGATCACATTTTCAACGGTTTATAGAGAAGCTAAATGTGCTGGAGTTAAAATGATACCATTAGAAGATGAATTACATTCTGTGATATCACTATTTTATAGAAAAAATAAGCCATTGGATTATGCAAAGAAGCAGTTTTTAAATTATGTAAGAGAGCATTTGTATACGTAAAAAAATTAGAAGGCATATTGTGAATCTGTTATACTAGAGGAAGTAAATACAAGGAGAATTCTTATGAAGTATGTCATAAAAATAATACTGATCGTGACATGCCTGATCATTATGTTACCATTTGGCGGATGTGGCCGGAAGAAGCAGGTAACAGCTCAGAAAGCAGGAGTATTAAAGCCAGAAGCACCGGGGAAGGAAGTTTTGGATCATGGGGAGGCTGTGGTTGATATATCGAATGTGGCTCAAGGCTATGTAGCACTGCGATATAAGGGAAGTGCAAAGAAGATCAGTGTTGAAGTGATCGGAAAGAATAATAAAGTATATAAATATTTTATTGAACGGACAAAAGAGCCGACATATTTTCCATTGACCAGTGGAAATGGTACATATCAGATCTCTGTATATGAAAATGTGCAGGACGATGAATACAGTGTTTTGATGATGGATAGTTTTGAGGTGAAATTAAAAAATAAATTTCTGCCATTTTTATATCCTAACCAGTATGTAGAATTTACAAGTAAGACGAAAGCAGTAAAGGAAGCGAAGAAACTGGCAAAAGATTCCAAAGATGATCTGGCAATCGTCAAAGCTGTTTATAATTATGTGGTCAAAAATGTAAAATATGATGATGAGAAAGCGCAGAATGTTCAGAGTGGATATCTGCCATCGGTAGATGAGACATTGAAGACAAAGAAGGGAATCTGCTTTGATTATGCTGCACTGATGACGGCGATGCTGCGTTCGCAGGGCATTCCGACCAAGCTTGAGATCGGGTATTCAGGGGATATCTATCATGCCTGGATCAGTACCTGGCTGAATGAAAAGGGATGGGTAGATAATATCATTCAGTTCGATGGGAAAAGCTGGGAGTTAATGGATCCGACACTGGCAGCGAATAGTGATAACAAGGAAGATGTGAAAGAATATATTGGGAATGGAGAACATTATGTACTTCAGTATAGTTATTAAGAAGGGATAGATATGAAGAAGAAACTTAGCAACGAAGAACTGATCACATTTTGTGGTCAAATGGCGCTGATCTTGAAATCTGGGATTTCATCGCTTGAGGGGATTTACATTATGGAAGATGGAGATGTCCAGACAGAAGGCAGGGAGATATTAAAAGAGATCCGCGAAGAACTTGAAATGTGTGGAATGCTTTATCCTGCAATGAAGAAAACAGGGGTTTTCCCAGAATATGCACTTCATATGACGGAGATCGGAGAACAGACAGGAAGACTGGATGAGACGATGGAAGCATTGGCGGCATATTACCAGAGGGAAGAAGAAATATTAGATGAGGTCAAGAGTGCAGTGACTTATCCGGTTGCGATGCTCGGGATGTTGTTAGTGATCGTTGCAGTATTATTTATAAAAGTTATGCCAGTATTTGAACAGGTATATATGCAATTAGGGCAAGAGATGACAGGAGTTGCACGTCAGTTATTGAATATTGGAGATTGGATGAGGCAGTCAGCAATTGTTCTGGTAGTTTTGGCAGTGGTGATCTTGATCATAGTATTTTTCGTTATTTTTTATAAAAAGGCAAGAATTGAATTTATCTCGAAGATACAAACCATCGGATTTATGAAGAAAATCGCATGGAAACGTGCAAGAACAAGATTCGCAAGTGGAATGGCGATGGCTTTAAAGAGTGGACTTGATATGGATGAAAGTCTGTCACTTTCTGAGAAACTGACAGATTATGAACCGTTGAAAATGAAGATTCAGCAATGTCAGGAACAGATGAAACAAGGAGAAACATTTCCCAAAGTGTTGAAAGAGACACGTATTTTTGATGGAATGCAGGAAAGATTGATGATCATCGGTTATGAAACGGGTGCCGTAGATGAGGTAATGGAACAGGCAGCAGATCTGTATCAGAAACAACTGCAGGATCAGATTCAGAAGATGATCGCTGTGTTAGAACCGACGCTGGTAGGAATCTTATGTGTGATCGTAGGGATCATTTTATTATCTGTCATGTTGCCACTAGTTGGTATTATGGCTGGAATTGGATAAGGGAGGCAGATTTTGAGAAATCGTTTTCAAAAACAAAGAAAAATTGACAATAAAATTCGAATTTTCCTGCCAGTTATGATCTGTGGCATTATGGTGGCTGTGTTATGGAATAGCAGCAGCCAGATTTTTCGGGAAACAAAGAAAAGACAGGAAGAAAGTCTGAAAGAAGCCGTGATCAAAGGGGCGGTACAATGTTACAGTGTAGAAGGGCGATATCCAGAAAGTCTTTCTTATATGGAGAAACATTATGGATTGGAGTATGACAAAGACGAGTTTGTGATCTCATACGAGATCATTGGGTCTAACCGCATGCCACAAGTTACGGTGATCCCATTGAATGAGAGGTGAGGTTTTTGGAGAGACAAAGACATATGACAGATCAGATGTTTCTTGTGATCTTATTTGCAGTGTTTGCAGTTTGTGCGTTTTCCTTGAGTATGATCGGGGCGAATATATATAGTCATACAGCTTCTGTGATGAATGAGGATTATGAGGAACGGATCGATATTTCTTATGTAACAGAAAAGATAAGACAGTGGGATGAAAAGGACAGCATCGAGATCGGCAGCTTTCATGGACGCACAGCCCTGATCCATACAGAAAAGATCAATGGGAAAAAATACAATACTTATCTCTATCAAGAGAAGGGTGCGTTGAGAGAATTAATGGTAAGAGAAGGTCTGGATACAACAACGATGCAGGGAGAGAAGATCGTGGCAGCAAAAGATTTTTCTGTAATAGAAACAAAACAGCTGTATCATATAAAGATTCAGGGAAGTGATGGCAAGATATATCAGAACTGTGTATACAGACACAGCAGGAATTAGGAGGAAGTATGAGACAAAAAAGCAATGGAACACACCTGATCCTGATGGAATTAATGATGGTATTATTCTTTTTTGCAATCTGTGGATCAATCCTGCTTCAGGTATTTGTAAAAGCTCATAACATTAGTGCAAAAGCAAGAGAAATGACAGAGACAAAAAATTATGTAACACAAGCTGCAGAACTGATAGAAGCGGGTGCTTATGACATCAAAGATTTTCAAGAATATTTTACACAAATAGATGGTAAAGCTGGAGATTATCAGTGTTATTATGATCAGGACTGGAATGAGATAAAGAAGGCAAAAGCCCATTATCATATGACGATAAAGCTTGAAAGGCAGCCAGCGAAAGTTCTGGGAAAGATTACGATGTGGAGAGGAAACCAACAGATTTATCAGCTTGATATTTTAAGATACAAGCAGGAAAGGAAAGATAATGAAAGATCGTAAAATGCCATTTTTAGGGATTGGAGCAGCTTCGATCGTGCTCGTGTTAGCTATGGTCTGTTTAGCAGTTTTTGCGGCTTTGACACTTTCAAGTGCCAAGGGAGATCATACGTTAAGTAAAAAGAATTTGGAACGTACGTCGGCTTTTTATCAGGCATCCAATGTAGCGAATGAACAAGTTGGAGCGATCGATGAGAAACTATGGAAGTTGTATCGCAGATCTAAGGATAAAAAAGATTATATGAAAAGGGTTGGTCGATCGTTTACAAAAAGCAAGGGGATTTCATATAATAAAAAAGAGAAAACAATTGCATTTCAGGAAAGTATCACAGACACACAGCAGTTATCTGTGAAATTGCAGATTTATTATCCGGAGAAAAAGAATGATCTGTGTTATGAAGTGATCAAATGGAAAAAAGAAGCTGTTGGGGCATGGAAGAAGGATGATTTCCTTTCGGTTTATAGAAATAAGTAAAAGGGGCCAGCATGAATATTGAAGAATTTTTAACATTAGCAGCAAAAGAGGAAGCCTCAGATCTGTTTATTGTAGCAGGGCTTCCATTGACGATGAAAGTAAATGGAGTGATGCGTCGCATCAATGAAGAAAAAATGATGCCGCAAGATACGGAAAAAATAATCCGGGAGATTTATGAGAAAGCGTTAGACAGAGACATAGATCAACTGTTGAAGACAGGGGATGATGATTTCTCATTTGCAATTCCTGGATTGTCAAGATTTCGTGTCAGTGCATATAAACAGAGAGGATCCTTAGCGGCAGTGATCCGTGTGATCGCATTCCGCCTGCCAGACTATAAGCAATTAAGAATACCAGAGCAGGTAATGAAATTAAGTGAATTAAACAAAGGACTTGTGCTTGTAACAGGACCAGCGGGAAGTGGAAAATCCACGACACTTGCATGCATGATAGAAGAAATCAATGAAACAAAAGAAGATCACATCATCACATTGGAAGATCCTTTGGAATTTTTACATCAACATAAGAAAAGTATCGTCAGTCAGAGAGAAGTAAACATGGATACTGTAAATTATGTTACTTCCTTAAGAGCCGCATTAAGACAAAGTCCGGATGTGATATTGCTTGGGGAAATGAGAGATTATGAAACGATTCAGGTAGTTATGACAGCTGCAGAAACAGGGCATCTGGTATTTTCAACACTTCATACCATCGGGGCAGCGAATACGATCGAACGTATCATAGATGTATTTCCACCAAATCAGCAACGTCAGATCATGATTCAGCTGGCTTCTGTATTACAGGCAGTGATCTCTCAGCAGCTGATACCAACGATGGATGGAACATTGATTCCTGTGTTTGAGATCATGGAAGTGACCCCGGCGATCCGCAATATGATCCGTGAAAATAAAGTGCATCAAATAGATGGTTTGATCTATTCCTCTACAGGGAGCGGAATGATATCTATGGACCAGTCATTGATCAATCTATATAAAGAAGGACAGATCAGCAAAGAAACTGCGATTTTATATGCATCCAATCCAGAAATGATAATAAAAAGGATCCGCTAAGAAATATGGTCAGAAACAGGCTGAAATCCATCGGAATTTATTGACAAAAAAGTGCGAATATTGTACGATAAAAATATATTATAGGGTGAGTGTCTCTCATATGGAGATTGAGAGACAAAAGCAAAAAGTATAGATATTAATATTAAGAAGGGGCGAGAGTTATGAAGAAGAAAGTCATGGTCGGATTGGTGTCCGTGGTAGTAGCTGTTGCATTGGTTTTTGGTGGAGTCACATTTTACAATAACCGTCAGCAGGAGAAGTTTGAGAAGCAGATGGCTTCCTATGAAAGCGTTGATACTATGCAGCATCCAAGCGAAGCAACAACATCAATTGATGGGATTCAAGTACCGCTTGGCAAGAAACCGAAGGTAACGACGAAGAAAACAACAAAGAAAAGCACAAGAATCCAGAAGCTTAAGAAGAAAGCAAGCAGAAGCAAAATAACAACAAGAAGAACAACAAAGAGAAGAACAACAACATCTCAGAATCATTCCAGACGTAAGGTTGTGAATACAAAAGTTGTCAAAACACAGAAGGATTATGACAAGAAGGGTTCTAAGAAGAGAACGATCAAGACAGTCGTTCAGACAACGACCAAGACAACAACGGTTGAATTGAGTCAGATGTCTGGTGTTTCTGGAACAACATTAAGAACACTTGGTTCTCAGGCAGATGGTAAGATCTTGAATGCATTTGAAGATCTGAAGTTTAAGATGGTGATTGATAAAAATGCGGAAGCGACAGGTGTATTTAGCGTTAAGAGCCATAAGATCGCACTTCAGAGTGCGAGATCTTCTGTATTACTTCACGAATTAGGACATTTTGCTAATTTCATTGCAGGAGATAAAGTTGGAACGAGTGAATGGAAGTCAATTTACAATGCTGAGAAGGATAAATATGATGGATATAACAAAGCATATGCGATCAAATCAGCATCTGAGTATTTTGCAGAATCTTACAAGGATTATAAGGAGCATCCATCCGCATTAAGATCAAAGAGACCAAGAACTTACCAGTTTGTTAAGAGTACGATTGATGGAATTACAGACAGCGATGTACAGAACATCAAAGATACCTATGGAGAATACTGGGGATTATAGGACGATACCTGAAGGAGTACTTTCTCAGAAAGTACTCTTTTTTTTGCCAATTGCCTGTGTTGCTCTGTAGAATGTGAAAGAATGTATAAACAAGGGATATTTTAAAAAATTAAAGGAGAAATAAGATGTTAAAGATCAAGGAATACGTCAAAGCAGAAAGTCTTGAGCAAGCTTATGAGCTGAATCAGAAGAAGACCAACTGCGTGATCGGTGGCATGTTGTGGCTTAAGATGGTCACAAGAAATGTACAAAAAGCAATTGATCTGTCGGGTCTTGGACTTGATCAGATCGAAGAAAATGATGAGGAATTTTCAATCGGAGCAATGGTAACACTAAGACAGATCGAACTTCATGAAGGATTAAATACATGGAGTCAGGGAGCGGTAAAAGAAAGTGTGACACACATTGTCGGAGTGCAGTTCCGTAATCTTGCGACAGTAGGTGGAAGTATTTTTGGAAAGTTCGGTTTTTCTGATGTATTAAGCTGTTTTCTGGCGTTTGACAGTTATGTGGAGTTACATCATGAAGGAATCATTCCATTAGATCAATTTGCAGCCAATAAATATCCAAATGATATTTTAGTGCGTCTGATCATTAAGAAGCATCCGCAGGAAAGTGTTTATCTTTCTCATAGAAATACAAAGACAGATTTTCCAGTTTTGACCTGCGCTGTTTCATTAGGTGAGAAAGAGGCATATGCGGTTGTCGGTGCAAGACCATCCAGAGCTTGCAGAGTCAGATTATCAGATCAGTGGATGGAACAGATCAAAGATGATGAAGGAAGAAAAAAACTCGCAGATGAAGTGACAGGTCAGATGAATTTTGGAAGCAACATGAGAGGAAGTGCTGCTTACCGTGAACAGTTATCAAAAGTCTTATTAAGAAGAGGCTTTGAACAGTTAGAAGAAAGGAGAGAAAAATAAACATGGAGATTACATTTACATTAAATGGAAAGAAAGTAACCCCACAGATTGATGCAGACACTCTCCTGATCGATCTCGTCAGAGATCTTGGTTGTTACAGTGTGAAACGTGGATGCGAGACATCAAATTGCGGATTATGTACGGTATTTATGGATGACCAGCCAATCTTATCATGTTCCATTCTTGCAGCAAGAGTTGATGGACACAAGATCGATACCTTAGAAGGATTGCAGGAAGAAGCAGCTGAGTTTGGAGCTTTTATTGCGAACCAAGGGGCTGAACAGTGCGGATTTTGTAACCCAGGAATGATCATGAATGCGATTGCATTATTTAGAGAGATTCCAGATCCGAGTGAAGAAGAGATCAAAGAATACCTTGCGGGGAATCTTTGCAGATGTTCTGGATATGAAGGACAGCTTCGAGGAATCTTAGACTTTTTGGAATATAAGAAAAATAAAGATGGAGGTGCCGAATGAAAGTAGTTAACCAGCCGATCATGAAAAAAGACGCTATGGCACTTGTGACAGGGAAACCTGTATTTACAAACGATAAGGCACCAAAAGAATGTCTGATCGTGAAATTACTTCGAAGTCCATATGCAAACGCAATGATCAAATCGATCAACACTCAGTTTGCTATGAAAGTGCCAGGGATTGAGGCGATTTATACATGGGAAGATGTGCCACAGGAACGTTTTACGATGGCAGGACAGACATATCCGGAATTAAGCCCATATGACAGACAGATTCTGGATCAGCATGTCCGTTATGTTGGAGATCCCGTTGCAATCGTTGCTGGGGAGAATGAAAAGTGCGTTGATCAGGCGATCAAGATGTTACGTGTGGAATACGAAGTACTGCCAGCAAACTTAGATCCACGTAAGGCAATGGATAAAGATACACCACTAGTGCATCCAGAAGATAACTGGAAAGCATTATGTAATATTGGTGCAGATAATAAGAAAAACCTGTGTGCAACAGAAGAAACACACGAAGGAGATGTCGATGCGGTATTAGCAGATTGCGACGTGGTTGTAGAACATACATATCATACAAAAGCAAATCAGCAGGCAATGATGGAGACATTCAGAACTTATTGTTTTATTGATGAATATGGAAGATTGAACGTTGTTAGTTCCACACAGATCGTATTCCATGTACGAAGGATCTTATCCAATGCATTATGCATTCCAAAATCAAAGATTCGTGTATCAAAACCAAGAATTGGTGGAGGATTTGGAGCAAAACAGAGTTCTATCTCCGAAGTATATCCAGCATTTGTCACATGGATGACAAAGAAACCATCCAAGATCATTTTTTCAAGAGAAGAGTCTCAGATCGCATCTTCACCAAGACATGAGATGCAGGTAACAGTTCGTGTCGGAGCAAACAAGAATGGAAAGATCCGTGCGATCGATGTTTATACATTATCCAATACAGGAGCCTATGGAGAACATGGTCCAACAACGGTAGGGTTATCTGGGCATAAATCAATTCCGTTATATCGAGATCTGGAAGCACATCGTTTTGCATATGATGTTGTGTATACAAATCGTATGTCAGCTGGGGCTTATCGTGGATATGGTGCGACACAGGGTGTGTTTGCGCTGGAATCAGCAGTCAGTGAACTTGCAGCTAAGATAGGAATGGATCCAACGAAGATCCGTGAGATGAACATGGTCCGTGAAGGCGATGTGATGCCAGCATATTATGGAGAAACAGCAAACAGCTGTGCTTTGGATCGATGCCTTGCCCGTGCAAAAGAGATGATCAAATGGGATGAAAAATATCCATGCAAAGATATGGGAAATGGAAAAGTTCGAAGTGTCGGACTGTCAATGGCGATGCAGGGTTCCGGTATTTCTGGCGTTGACGTTGGTTCTGCAACGATCAAATTAAATGACGATGGATTGTATACACTTTCTATTGCAGCAGCGGATATGGGAACTGGATGTGATACGATCTTGGCCCAGATGGCGGCAGAATGTCTGGAATGTTCTATTGATGATATCATGGTCAGCGGAGCAGATACAGATACATCACCATACGATTCTGGATCTTACGCATCAAGTTCTACCTACGTCACAGGAAAAGCAGTGGAACGTGCCTGCGAAAAATTAAAGGGACATATTTTCAATAAAGCAGCTGAGATGATGGAAGTTGCAGATACAGATACTCTGGAATTTGACGGAAAGAAAGTCAGAGATGCAGAGAGCGGCAAAGAAGTTTCATTAGTGGACATCGCAACAGCATCTATGTGCAACAATAATGAAACTTTCCAGGTGACAGAGACAAACAGTTCTCCAGTATCCCCACCACCATTTATGGTAGGAATGGTTGAGATTGAGCTTGATAAAGAGACAGGACATATTGAAATCTTAGATTATGTTGCGGTCGTAGATTGTGGAACACCAGTCAATCCAAATCTTGCAAGAGTTCAGGTAGAAGGCGGGCTCGGTCAGGGAATCGGAATGGCATTGTATGAGGGTGTTGATTACACACCAAATGGATATGTAAAACAAAATTCTTTCATGCAGTATAAAGTTCCAGCAAGAGTCGATGTTGGAAAGCTTCGTGTAGAATTTGAGAGCAGTTATGAGCCAACAGGACCATTTGGAGCAAAATCCATTGGAGAGATCGTTATCAACACACCATCTCCAGCATTAGCCCATGCCGTATTTAATGCAACCGGATTATGGATCCGAGAATTGCCGATCACCAGTGAAAAGATCGTTATGGGATTATTGGAGAAAGAATAATATAACATGGATAAAATAAAAGCAGCGGTCATTTATCTTGCATCAGGAAACAGCAAACGTTTCGGTCAGGAGAATAAATTATTGCAAATGATCGGAACCAAGCCAATGTATCGTTATGGATTGGACCGATTGATCGATCTATGCAAAGATCATGAAGGGTTTGAGATCATTGTTGTCACACAGTATCAGGAAATTATGAAGCAAACGCAATACGACCCAATAATGACAGTGTTTTGTCCAGAAAGTAAATATGGGATTTCATGGTCGATCAAAGCAGGGATCAAAGCAGCGAAAGATGCAGAATTCTATACATTTTTCGTAGCAGACCAGCCCAATATGAAAAGAGAGACAATCGAAAGATTTCTCTCTTTTATGGCAGATGAATCTTGTGAACTTGGCTGTGTCAGAACAGAAGAAAACCTTGGAAATCCCGTATGGTTCTCAAAGAAATATAAACGAGAATTGTTATCGCTTACAAAAGATCAAGGTGGCAAGAAAATCCTCAAAAAACACATAGAAAATGCCAGATTTTTCAAGGTATTGGAAGAAACTGAACTTTGCGATATAGATTATCCAAAAGAAATGCAAGCAATGCTTGCAAAGCGAAGCAAAAGTAGTTAAAATATTATTTAAAATACAAAAGAGCGTGGAGGCCAAGTGATGGAATTATTAAAAGAGAGAATTCGAAAAGATGGAGTCGTGAAAGAAGGAAATGTCCTCAAAGTAGACCGCTTTTTGAATCATCAGATGGATGTAAAATTATTCCGTGAGATCGGTAAAGAATTTAAGAAACGTTTTGAAGGCGAAGATATCAATAAGATCCTTACGATCGAGGCATCAGGAATCGGAATCGCCTGTGTTGTGGCAGAGATTTTTGATGTACCAGTCGTATTTGCAAAGAAAACACAGACAAAGAACATCGCGGGAGATGTATATACAACAAAGGTAGAATCATTCACACATGGAAGAGTCTACGACATCATTGTATCTAAAGAATTCTTAGGAGAAGGAGATCATGTATTGCTGATCGACGATTTCCTTGCTAACGGTAAAGCCTTAGAAGGATTAGCGAAATTAGTCAAAGATTCCGGAGCAGAACTGGTCGGAGCAGGAGTTGTGATCGAGAAAGGATTCCAGCCAGGAGGAGATTTCTTAAGAAAACAGACACACTTAGAATCCCTTGCGATCGTAGATGCTATGGACGAGAAAACAGGAGAAATCACATTCCGTGAATGATGTCTTTGGTATAAGAGAAAGAACAATATGGAAAAAGAAGGAAAAACAAAATCTCTTGCACAGATTGCAGCAGATGATATCATCAAATTAATAAAAGATAACAATATGGAACCAGGGCAAAGGCTTGAGAATGAATATGAGCTGGCAAAACGTTTGAATGTTGGACGAGGAACGATTCGTGAGGCAATTCGAAGCCTTGTTTCTAGAAATATATTAGAAGTTAGAAGAGGGGCTGGAACGTTTGTCTCATATAAGAATGGTATTCCAGAGGATCCGTTAGGATTAGCTTTTGAAGGGTCAGATGAAAGTCTTGCGTTAGATATGATGGATGTTCGTTTGATGCTGGAACCAGAGATAGCAGCACTTGCATGTGTTAATGCAACGAAAGAACAGATAAAGAATATGATGAATATGTGTGATAAGGTAGAAAAACTGATCAAAGAGAACAAACCTTATCGACAGGAAGATGCACTTTTTCATCAGATGGTTGCGGAATGCAGTGGGAATACAGTTGTCAAGAAATTAATACCAGTGATCACGTCGTCTGTTCAACTTAATATTGGAGTTACAAGAGATAAGTATAAGAATGATACGATCATACAGCATAGAAATATTGCAGAGGCAATCGTGGGACGTGATATATATAAAGCAAAATATAGTATGATAACACACCTTAATATTTTGAGAAATGGAATATTAGAAAACAAGTAAAAAATAGTCATTATATCGGCGAAAACAAGCTGATATAATGACTATTTTTTTATTTCATAGGAAATTTCGATGAAATCTCCTATGAAATAAAAAAGCCCTCCGGGCAGGATCGCACTGCGGCGGAGGGGGAATATGTCGCTGAAGCGACCCACCGCAGGCGGAGAATCCTACAAAGTAGGATTCTTTCTTGCATCATAATTGCTTTATAGTTCTGATCAAAGAGAAGATTTGATAAGTTTGATTCGAGATAGATATTCTTCGTTTGTTAAATAAATCTTTTCTTTCATATCTGTAAATGGTATTCCCCATTCAGGTCCATCTTTTTTCTTTGGTACGATGTGTACATGAAAATGGGAAACAAGATCACCGTATATCGCATAATTAATCTTATCTGCATGGAAAATTTTCTTCAAAACAGAAGCAACTTCTGAGAGTGATTTAAAAAATACTTTTTGTTCTTCTTCTGAAAGTTCAAAAAGTTCTTCTCGATGATCGTGAAAAGCAAGGACACATCGACCTGGATAACGTTGATCTTTGAAAAGATACAAAGTACTATTCTCAAAATCACAGATTTTAATCATTAAATCAGATAATTCATGGTTTTTTGTACAGTAAAAACAATTTTCTTTTTTCATAGATGATCTCCTTTATGGTATTTAAAATTTGATTATTAGAGTGCTCAAAATGATTTTGCCACTTACATCAAACTATAACATGAAAAATAAAAAAGTAAATAGGTACGACAAGAAAAAGTAAAGTTGTATGACTAATTTTAAATGGAAAACAAATTAGTATTGTGTAAAATGCATAAAAATATAGAAAAATAATGTCTAAAATAACGAAAATAAAGAAAACAATTGACAATTCATCGGACAAATGAGAAGATAAATACAACAAATACATCGGATGAATTTGATGAAACGAGTATGACAAACAAAATGTGAGAATGGAGGAAGAAATTATGGCAAGACAAAGAGCGGGAAAAATAAAGCAAGTAATAGCATTGATGCTTGTATCAATACTGCTGGTATTTTCCGCAACAGGGTGTGGAAAAACGAGTTCGGCAAAAAAAGAAGAGCAGATTGTTTTTCGAATGGCAATTGTAGATGGAGAGGCATCTCCAATTTACAAAGGTGCTAAGAAAATGGCAGATGAGGTTCTAAAGAAAACCAATGGACGAATCAAGATCGTAGTAGTAACAGGTGGAGCACTTGGTGATGAAAGAGGTTCTGTAGAACTTTGTTCACAAGGAGATCTGGATATTGCATCTGCTGCGAACTCAGTATTAACAAACTGGATTCCTGAAATGAATATCCTTGACCAAGCTTATCTTTGGGAGAATGAAGAACAGGCACATGCAGCGGTTGATGGACCAGTAGGTGATCTGATCGAGAAAGCAGCATATGACAAATTGAATGTACATGTGATCGGATATCTTGAGTCAGGATTCAGAGATACATTCTCTAAAAAGCCAATCAAAACAATATCAGATTTTAAAGGAATTAAGATCAGAACAATGCAGAATCAGTATCATATGACGGCATTCCAGTCATTTGGCGCAATGCCAACAGCAATGGCATATAACGAAGTATTTACTGCATTGCAGCAAGGAACGATCGATGCATGTGAAAATGCAGTAAGTAACTGTTTATCTAACGGATATTATGAAGTTACAAAAAACGTAACTTATTCACATCATGCATTTACTTATGTTCCAGTAATGATTTCAGATAAAGCATGGAAGAAGATTCCAAAAGACCTGCAAGATGAATTTATGGAAGGATGCAAAGAAGGATATGTGGCAGAACGTCAATATCTGAAAGAAGAGAATGATAAGGCCGTAACAGAACTTAAGAAAAAAGGCGTAAAATTCTGGAATATTGATATGGATCAGCTAAGAAAAGCTTATAAACAGGAAGCGAAAGAAAAGAATTTTACATTTGATCCTAAATGGCAGGCAGCAGTTGATCAAACGATCAAGGAACATCCAACGAAAGGAGAATAAAGATGAAAAAAGTACTTGGTACACTTACAAAAGTAGAACAAGTCATTATGGTTGCAACATTTGTGATCATGGTTGCAAGCTCTTTTGCTCAGGTTGTCAATCGAAATATTTTTAAATTACCAATCGCATGGTTTGATGAAGCATCTACTTATTGCATGATCTATATGGCATTGATCGGAACGGAAATAGGATTAAGAGATGGAACACAGATTGCGGTAACAGCAGTTGTAGACAAACTGCATGGAGCAGGCAAGAAAATAGTACAGATCGCATCTAAGATCGTTGTTTTGATATTCTCAGTATCTGTACTGATCGCAGCAGTTAATATGGTAAATCAACAGATCGTTACAGGACAGACATCAGCAGCATTACATCTTCCAATGGCAGTTCCATATGCAGCATTAGTTATCAGTTTTGCAATGATCGTGATCGTGCAAGGTTTGTTGATGATCGGTATGATCATAGATTTTGTCAAAGGAAAAAATGAAGAGGAGGAAGCATAATGGGAACAGGATTACTATTATTTGGTTCAATGGCATTGTTTCTGATCATCGGTGTTCCGATTGCATTTGCTTTAGGAGCAGCCGTCTGGACAACAATTGTATTTAGCCCTGACTTTCTTGTAACAACAGGAATTATCGGACAGAGAATTTTTGGAGGATTGGAATCCACATCGATCATGGCAATTCCATTCTTCATTCTAGCAGGAAACCTAATGACAAAAGGTGGTATTTCAAAAAGACTGGTTGACTTTGCAAACAGTATTGTAGGTGGTGTAAGAGGTGGAATGGCATTAGCCCTTGTACTTGCATGTGCTTTCTTCGCAGCATTATCTGGTTCAGCACCAGCGACAGTTATTGCCATCGGATCTATGCTTTATCCAGAAATGACGAAGATGGGATATCCAAAGGATCGTACAGCCGGGCTGTTGGTAGTATCTGGAGGATTAGGACCTATTATCCCGCCAAGTATCATCATGGTTGTTTATGCGACGATCACAGGAGCATCGATCAGTGAAATGTTTACATCAGGAATGTGTATTGGAATTATGATCATGATCACACTGATGGTTGTAGTACTCTTATTAGCTCGTAAAGAAAAATGGCCAAAAGCAGAAAAAAGACCAACTTTAAAAGAATTTGGAGAGACTTTCGTAAAAGCGATTCCGGCAATTTTACTTCCAGTTATTATTTTGGGTGGTATTTATTCAGGATTACTTACACCAACAGAATCTGCAGCGGTAGCAGTTGTATGGGCATTCATTGCAGGAATGTTTATCTATAAAGAAGTATCAGTAAAAGATCTTGTTCCAATTTTCCTTGATAGTGCAAAAGGATCAGCAATGATCTTATTCATCATAGCTACATCAACAGCTTTCTCATGGATCTTTGCTTATTCAGGAATTTCAGGACATTTAGTACACTTTATTGTTGGAATGAATTTAAATAAAACATTATTCTGTCTGGTAGTCGCAGTAATTCTTCTGATATTTGGTACTTTCCTTGAAGGAATAGCAACTTGTGTACTTATGGTACCAATCTTATGGCCAATTGCAGCAGGACTTGGAATTGATGCAGTTCATTTTGGAATGATCGTTTCTATTTCAAACGTTGTTGGAACGATGACACCACCAGTAGCGGTAAATATTTTCTCGGCAGCTTCGGTATCAAAATTAAAGATGGGAGAGATCGTAAAAGGTCAGATACCATTCTTCATCGGATACATAGCGGTATTCCTGTTAGTAGTATTAGTCCCAGGATTTAGCCACATATTTGGATAACTATATTTTAGATAGAGATAAATAAGGAGGACATCATGCAAAATCTAGAAAATAAGAAAAGAATGGAGACTTGGAAAGTTCAGTCTTCAGATGAAAAAGGGTTTCATAAAGTAATCACGCCAGACACTTGTGAATGTCAGGAAGCACAAATGTTTCGATTAAATCTTCCAGCAGGAGAATCATATACATTAGAGTCCAATGAGTTAGAATTACATCCGGTTCTTTTGGCAGGAAAGGCAAAATTAAGTGGACATGCAAGTCTTGATCAGGACATGGAGAAATTCGATTCTTGCTACATTCCAGGAAATGATAAGCTAACGATCACTGCAAAAGAGGACTGTATCTTCTATATTGCAGGAGCAAAATACGAAGGAATCGGAGAACCACATTTTAGAAAATTTGATATCACACTTCCTATTGGAGATGTGCATCAGATCCATGGTGAAGGAGTAGGACAGAGAGAAGTTATGTTTACTTTGGCACCACAGGATTCAGCTTCAAAGCTGATCTGTGGACTGACTTGGTCAGGAGAAGGTGCATGGACAAGCTGGCCACCACATCAGCATGAAAAAGATTTGGAAGAAGTTTATTGCTATTTTGATATGCCACTTCCAAAATTCGGATTCCACATCAGTTATTTAAAGAGTGGTGAAGTGGAAGACATTGTAACACATACTGTACATTCTGGAACAATGGTACAGGCACCATGTGGATATCATCCAACAGTTGCAAGTCCTGGAAGCCGCAACGCATATTTGTGGGTATTAGCAGCATTTCGTCCAGAAAGCAGAAGATATGATCTAGCGATCAATGATCCAGTTTTTGATAAATAGAATAGAAAATCGATAGAAAGGAAAATGAGATATGAAATTAAATGATCTGACAGGAAAAACAGCAATCGTAACAGGAGCAGCACAGGGATTGAGCTGTGGAATGGCAGAAGGGCTTATGGAAGCTGGAGCAAAAGTATGTATTATGGATATTAATCCAAAAGCAGAAGAAACAGCAAAACAATTTGTAGAGAAAGGTTATGAATGTGAGGCAGTCATTACAGATCTTGGAAATGATGAAACAAGAGAAGCAGCTTTTTCACAGGCAGTTGAAAAATTAGGTGGACATCTTGACATTTTAGTTAACGGAGCTGGTGTACAGAGAAGATATCCAAGTGAAGAATTCCCTTTAAAAGAATGGGATTTTGTGATCAATGTTAACTTAAGAAGTGTATTTGCATTATGTCAGCTCGCAGGAAAAACATTTATGAAACAGGATAGTAAAGGAAAGATCATTAATATTGCATCAATGCTTTCTTTCTTTGGTGGATATACAGTTCCAGCATATGCAGCATCAAAAGGTGGCGTTGCACAGGTAACAAAAGCATTATGTAATGAATGGGCTGAAAAAGGAATTAACGTAAATGCTTTAGCACCAGGATATATGGCAACAGAAATGAATACAGCACTGTTAGATCCTTCAAATCCTAGAAATGCAGCGATCACAAACCGTATTCCTAAAAAAGAATGGGGTACACCAGATGATATGAAAGGACCAGTTGTATGGTTAGCATCTGATGCATCTGATTATATCAACGGAGCAGTTATTCCAGTTGATGGTGGATATTTAGTACGTTAATGAATGAAGAAATAGATTTGGTGAATATAGAAAGGATAGACATGAAAGTTATTATTACAGACTGCGATCATGACAGTATTGATATTGAGAAAAAAGTATTTAAAGATGCAGGAATGGAAGTTGAATTAAAACAGGCGATCACGGAAGATGAAGTGATCGCACAATGCCAGGATGCAGAAATTTTTATAGTACAGTATGCAAAAATTACAGAAAAAGTAATGGATAATTGTCCAAAATTAAAATATGTTGTTCGTTATGGTGTAGGTGTAGATACGATCGATGTACCAGCGGCAACAAAACATGGAATTCAGATTGGAAATGTACCAGATTATGGAATGAACGAAGTAGCAGATCATGCGATCTCACTAGCACTTGCAATGGTAAGAAAAATCGTAAAAATGAATGCATTTACAAAAGCAGAAAAATGGGATTATACAAATTCAATTCCTGTACATCGTTTTAATCAGATGACAGTTGGAGTCATTGGATTAGGCCGTATTGGAAGAAATTTTGCGAAGAAAATGAATGCATTAGGATTTAAAGTCATTGGAACAGACCCATATTTTAAGCCAACACCAGAGACAGATGAATATGTTACACCAGTGACAATGGAAGAAGTGATCGAAAAATCTGATGTGATTTCTCTTCACTGCCCAGCAGATGGAAATATTGATCTGTTTAATAAGGAAACATTTAAAAAGATGAAAAATAACGCAGTGCTTATTAATGTGGCAAGAGGCGGAATCATCAACGAAGAAGATTTAGATCAGGCATTAACAGATGGTGAAATTGCAGGAGCAGCTCTTGATTGTATGCTTGGTGAACCAGTATCAAAAGATTCTCCTTTATTTAAACATGAGAATGTTATCGTTACACCTCATATGGCATGGTATTCTGAGGAAGCTGCACAGGAATTAAAGAGAAAAGTAGCAGAAGAATCTGTACGTTTTGCAAATGGTGAGGAAATTCACTATCCGATCAACCATCTTTCTTAGGAGGCACATTATGGAACAAGGAATGTTATTTGACAAAATCAAAAAAATAGGAATCGTGCCAGTTGTGAAACTAGAAGATGCACAGGATGCAAAACCTCTTGCGAAAGCATTATGTGATGGGGGATTACCATGTGCAGAAGTTACATTTCGTACAGAACAGGCAGCAGATGCTATTAAAAATATGAAAGAAGCATACCCAGAAATGCTTGTTGGAGCAGGAACAGTACTTACAACTTCACAGGTGAACGAAGCGGTCAATGCAGGCGCAGAGTTTATTGTAAGTCCAGGACTTAATCCTGAAGTTGTAGAATACTGTATAGAAAAAAATATTCCAATCTTACCAGGATGTGCTAACCCAAGCGACGTTGAACAGGCAATAAAATATGGCTTGAAAGTTGTAAAATTTTTCCCAGCGGAAGCAGCAGGAGGAATTAAAACGATCAAAGCGATGGCAGCACCATATCATCAGATGAAATTCATGCCAACAGGTGGGGTTAATCTTGACAACATAAATGAATATCTGAATTTTGATAAGATCATTGCCTGTGGTGGTACGTGGATGGTGAAAGATAATTTGATCAAAGAGAAAAAATTTGATGAAATTCAAAACCTTACAACACAGGCAGTACACAAAATGCTAGGGTTTAAACTGGCACATATAGGAATTAACTGTGACAATGAAGAACAGGCGCACAAAGTAGCAGAAGCATTTGATTTTATGTTTGGATTTGCACCAAAAGAAAATCCAAGTTCCATTTTCTCTGATACTTATGTAGAAACAATGAAAACTCCATTTTTAGGAACAAAAGGACATATTGCAATTGCGGTAAATTCAGTAGAACGTGCGAAAGCTTATCTGGAACAAAAGAATATTGCATTTAATGAAGACAGTGCAGTATATCGCCCAGATGGAAAGATGCAGGCTGTTTACATGGCACAGGAAGTTGGTGGATTTGCAATTCATCTTGTGAGAAATCCAGCATTATCATAGAAGAAAGGAGGAAAGATCATGGGGAAAACAATACTGTTTGGAGAACCAATGGCACTTTTGATCGCAGATACAACAGGACCATTAGAAAATGTAGAGCATTTTACAAGAGCACTTTCAGGAGCAGAAGTCAATGTATCGATCGGATTGACCAGATTAGGTCACAGTGTGGAATATCTTACCAGATTAGGAGATGATCCATTTGGTCATTACATTGCTAAGACATTAGGAGAGAATCAGATCGGTATTTCACTTCTTAGTTATGATCCTGTTTATCGAACAGGAATTCAGCTGAAAAACAGAGTTACTGATGGAAGTGATCCATATGCACCATATTATAGAAAAGGATCAGCAGCATCACATATTTCAGAAAAAGAAATTGATGCGATCGATCTTACAGATGTGAATCTGGTACATATTACAGGAATTCCACCTGCATTATCACAAAGCGCCAGAAAAGCGACATTTCGTCTGATGCAACGTGCAAAAGATAAAGGAATTTTTATCACATTTGATCCAAACCTGCGACCTGCATTATGGGAAAATGAAGAAACAATGCGCTCAGTGATCAATGAATTAGCTTCTATGGCAGATGTAGTTCTTCCAGGAATTGAAGAATGTAAGATTCTTCTCGGAACAACAGATATGGAAGAAGCAGCTCAGATGTATCAAAAAGCTGGTGCAAAGATCGTCATTATTAAAGATGGATCAAATGGAGCATTTGTAAAAGAAAATGAAAACACTTATACAGTTCCAGGATTCCATGTCGATAAAGTCGTTGATACAGTAGGAGCCGGTGATGGATTCGCAGTCGGAGTCATCAGCGGAATCCTCGAAGGAAGAACGATCAAAGAAAGTGTAAGACGAGGAAATGCCATTGGAGCGATCCAGGTAATGAACATCAGTGATAATGAAGGACTTCCAACAAAAGAAGAACTTGATAAGTTTATAGAAACAAATAAATAAAGATGGCGTAATGTCATACAAATTCCTAACATATAAATACCCTTTATAAAACATATATAAAAATAAAACTCCAAAAACACAGAAAGCTGTCGCTAGTTTAGATGCGACAGCTTTTTTAACTATTCTTTCAAATATTTTATTTCTGTCACAACTCCGTCAATGGAATTCGTGTTGCACACATACTATCTTTCATTTTTTCTCTAAATACTCGACAGACCTTCAACTCATACAATAAAAAAAATTTTACAAAAACTTATCATTCCCATGCACCTTTTCTTAATCTCACAAGTTTATAGTTAAACACAACAGAGAATGATTGACTATATCAAAGGAGGATCTTATTGTGAGAACAATTCGCAGAAACATAGCAAGAAATGCAAAAAAATATGCAGCAAAAGCAACTGTATCAGCCATGATGTTAGCAGGCGGAGTTATGATGGCATCTCCAATCCTTTCATCAACAGTCAGCGCAGCGACAGAACATTGGAATGATGCATCTGCTTCTAAAACAGAAAGCTGGTCCACATGGAAAGCAAACTGGGATAAATACAGCACAAACTATGAAAATGTATCCCTAACACCAGGAGCGACAGAATCACAGCTTAATTTTGCATACTACAGCAAGACAGAAGAAACACCAAAAGTTAAGATCGCAACAAAAGCAGATATGTCTGATGCAAAAGAAGTCGAAGGAAAACAGACACAGGCAGTAGCGATCGAAGGTGTTCAGTACTATTCAAACAAAGCATCTGTAAATGACCTGAAAGAAAATACAACTTACTACTATCAGGTATTCCAGAACGGAAAATATCAGGATGTACAGAAATATTCTACAAAATCATTTAAAAATTATTCTTTCTTATATGTAGGAGATCCTCAGATTGGAGCATCTTCAGGACAGACAAGTACTGAAGGAGATGCGATGAAAGATAATAACTATGCAGCAAGAAATGATAGTTATAACTGGAACAACGTATTAAATAATGCGGTAAAACAGAATCCAAATCTAAGTTTTGTTGCATCCGCGGGAGATCAGGTAAATAACAATAACAATGAAAAACAGTATGCAGGTTACCTTGGAGCAGATGCTTTAAGATCTCTTCCAGTAGCAACAACGATCGGAAACCACGATTCTGGATCAGCACAGTATGAGATGCATTACAACAATCCAAATGCATTTGATACAAGTGGATATAGAAATACAGCAAAGTATACAGAAGGAAAGACAGCAGCAGGAACAGACTATTATTACACATATGGAAATACATTATTTATCGTATTAGACACAAACAATTACAACTGTGCAACTCACGAAAATGTTATGCGTAAAGCGATCAAAGAAAATCCAAATGCAAAATGGAAAGTTGTAATGTTCCATCAGGACATTTATGGATCAGGATATGATCATTCAGATTCTGACGGAATGGTTTTAAGAACACAGTTAACACCATTAATGGATAAATATGATATTGATGTTGTACTTCAGGGACATGATCATACATACTCCAGAACATATCAGTTACAGAGTGATGGGCAGGCACATGATAAATTCGCAAAAACAGAAAATACAGCAAATTACGCAAAAGAAAATAACTGCTACGAAATCGTTGATACAACAAAAGGTGGAACGGTTGTAAATCCAAAAGGAACTGTATATTTAGAAGCAAACTCAGCAACAGGATCTAAATTCTACAATCTGATCACAGCAAAACAGGATTTCATTTCTGAGAGAAGCCAGACATGGACACCAAGTTATTCTGTAGTCAATGTAACAGATGACTCTTTTGAAGTTACAACATACGATGCGGACACAGGAAAAGTATTAGACGGATCATCTTCATATAAGATCGTGAAGAAAGCAGAAGATACCAAAAAAGATGATGCGAACTCAAATACAACAAAGAAAGATGATACAACAGCAGTACAGACAAAAGACCAGACGATCACAGCAACAGCATCTTATAAGAAGAGTGAAACATCCAAAGCATTCAAATTAAATGCAAAAACAAATGGAAATGGTAAACTCACTTACACAACATCAAACAAAGCAGTTGCAACAGTTGATGCCGCAGGAAAAGTAACAGTCAAAGGACCAGGAGTTGCCAAGATCACAGTCAAAGCAGCAGCAACTACAGACTACAAAGCAGCTTCCAAAACAGTTACAGTGACTGTAGCACCAAAGAAACAGAGTATCTCTTTAGTAAATAAGATCAAAAAACAGCTAACGATCAAATGGAAAAAGAATACGAAAGCATCAGGATATCAAGTTGTATATTCTACAAACAAGAAATTTACAGGTAAAAAGACAGTAAGAAAAGCAAAAACAACAACATCTTACAAGATCAAAGGTCTGAAAAAAGGGAAAAAATATTACGTCAAAGTCCGTTCTTACAAAACAGTAAACGGAAAACGTATTTATGGAGCCTACAGCACAGCCAAAAAAGCAACAATCAAATAGAGATGATAAAGAATTAGTGTCGTAACTTAATTTATCAGACAGAGCAAAAGCCTGCGCCCGGAATGATAGATCCGGACACAGGCATTCTCTGATTTTTCTTTATAAATAAAAGGCTACGATTTATAGAAAGAAGACAACTTATGGAAAAAGCAGTATCATGGAAAAAAATCTTGATCTTCGCAATAGCAGTGTGTTTATTTGCAGGGATCATAGTCAAATGCAACCAGTTTCAGAAAACGCCATTGGCATCCTATAAAGGACAAAAATATGAAAAAGCAGTTGTAACAAAGATCATAAAAGATAATCTTGCAGAAGACGGAAGTCGTTATGGAACGCAGAAAGTCCTGGTTAAAATGACAACGGGAACCTACAAAGGAAAAGAAAAACAGGCGATCAATCCAAGCGGAACTTTATTTGGAGCTGACTGTAAAGTAGGAGCAAGGATCATTGTGATCGTAAATAAAAGTGGAACAAATACAGGATTTACCGTATATAGTCAGGACCGTACCATGGCAATCTATGGATTTGCGTTGATCTTTGCAGCGGTGGTATGTGCGATTGGTGGGAAAAAAGGTGTTTATGCTATTTTAAGTCTTGTCTTTGCGTTTGCATGTATTATCGGTATTATGTTTCCGATGATGTATCGGGGAATTTCACCGATCGTGTTGACGATCATTGTAGCAGTGTTGACAACGATCGTAACATTAGGACTTCTTGGTGGATATTCGAGCAAAACAGTGTCTGCGATCCTTGGAACAGCGATCGGAGTCGTGATCGCAGCAGTGGCAGCGATGGCATTTGGAAAAGCAGCAGGAATCACAGGATATAATGTATCGGATATCGAAGCATTGAACTATGTCGGACAAAATACGAAGATAAAGATCGGAGAATTGCTTTTTGCCGGAATCATCATTTCAGCATTAGGAGCCGTCATGGACGTTGGTATGTCTATTGCATCTACGATTCAGGAAATTTATGAAACAGACAAAACACTGTCCATGAAACGACTTTTTGTATCAGGAATCAATGTTGGAAGAGATATGATGGGAACGATGACGAATACACTGATCTTTGCTTATGTGGGCGGTGCAATGACAACATTAGTGATCAATTACGCATATGATTTAAGCTACAGACAGTTAGCGAACTCTTATGTGATCGGAATTGAGATTATGCAAGGACTATCTGGAAGTCTTGGTGTTGTATTAACAGTACCGATCACAGCGTTGATCGCATCATTTCTTGCAGTGCGCAAAAAATAAATTTTATAATTCATAAAATAAATCATAAATACGGTCTATGGATTTTATAAAAAACATCTATAAATCTATTGACACAGAAAAAAAATTCATGTATCGTAAAAACATCAAAACAAGGAGAAACTAAGATGACAACAAGTAAGATGAATAATTGCACATTTTATTACTTTAGCTTTCAGGGTTATTATTTTTATCCTGACTATTTTTGTTGCAATGAATCATCGCCAAAACTTATGTCACTTTAAACCGACAGAGTAAAACATTTAAGGCATGCATTCTTGCAACAGAGTGCATGCCTTTTCTTTTTACTCAAAGAAACAAAGGCCGCACCAGAGAAGCAAGATAGAAACGACTTGCCAGGAAAGGACGAACATCATGATTATTATTTTAAAGAAACAGGCAGAAGAAGCAAAGATCAACGCATTAAAGAAAGAGATGGAAGAGCAGGGACTGGGAATCCACGAATCCGAAGGTGTTAACACAAGGATCCTTGGATTAGTGGGAGATACATCTGTTGTAGATATGCGTCATATCATGGCAAACAGCATCGTTGAAAATGTACAGCGTATTCAGGAGCCATACAAGAAGGCCAACAGAAAATTCCATCCAAACGATACAGTTGTTGATGTAAACGGAGTAAAAATCGGTGGTGGAAACTTCCAGGTGATCGCAGGACCATGTTCTATTGAGACAAAAGAACAGATCACAGAAGTCGCAAACGATGTGAAGAATTCTGGTGCAGGATTATTAAGAGGAGGAGCTTTCAAACCAAGAACTTCCCCATACTCTTTCCAGGGACTTCATGGAGAAGGATTAGAATTATTATTAGAAGCTAAGAAAGCAACAGGACTTCCAGTTGTTACAGAGATCATGGATGCAAGTCATCTTCCATTATTCGAAGATGTGGACCTGATTCAGGTTGGAGCAAGAAATATGCAGAACTTTGAATTATTAAAAGAATTAGGAAAGATCAACAAACCAATCTTATTAAAGCGAGGACTTGCAGCAACGATCGAAGAATGGTTAATGAGTGCAGAATACATTATGGCAGGTGGAAATGAAAATGTAATCCTTTGTGAGAGAGGAATCCGAACATACGAAACAGCCATGAGAAATACATTAGATCTTTCTGCAATTCCTATGATCAAGAAGAAATCCCATCTTCCAGTCATGGTAGATCCATCTCATGCAACAGGAATCAGAGATATGGTAGAGCCAATGGCATTAGCAGCGATCGCAGCTGGGGCCGATGGATTAATGGTAGAAGTTCATAATGATCCAGCCAAAGCATTATGTGATGGACCACAGTCACTGACACCAGAACAGTTTGATACATTGATGAAGAAGGTAAATAAGACAAGAGAATTCTTTCAGGCATTATAACTAGAAAAAATCTTGCTGAGAATTGTAAATTGGGATATACTATAACTAAAGAAAGAAAAAGACAACCCGGGAATCCATTGATTTCCGGGTGTTTGTCAGTTTTATAGATTCTAGGGAAAAAGGAGAGATATCTTATGAAAGTAATCGTCGGACTGGGGAATCCGGGAAAGAAATATGACAACACAAGACACAATATTGGATTTGAAGCCCTTGATTATATTGCAGACAAAGAAGGCATAAGTATAAATACAGGGAAACACAAAGCATTGATCGGAACTGGTTATATGGGAGGAGAAAAAGTCCTTCTTGTGAAACCACAGACATTTATGAACTTAAGCGGGGAAAGTCTTCGTCCAATCATGGATTTCTATAAATTAGAGCCAGAAGATTTTATCATTATTCATGATGATATCGACCTTGATGTTGGAAGACTGCGTATCCGAAGAAAGGGAAGTGCAGGGGGACATAATGGACTGAAAAGTATCATCAGTCATTTAGGAAGTATGGATTTCCCAAGGGTGAAGATCGGTGTTGGAGAGAAACCAAAAGGATATGATCTGGCAGATTATGTATTAGGACATTTTACAAAAGAAGAACAGGCAATCTTTGCGGAACGTTTTGATGAAGTGTACGATGCAGTACAGCTGATCGTTATGGGCGACATCACAGAAGCGATGAACCGCCACAATAAGAAAAAGTAGGGATAGAAAGTGTTAGAACATATATTAAAAGACGATCCGGTATACAGACAATTAAAGGATGAGGTCGAAGATTACTGTGGCCCGGTTCTTGTATCAGGATGCACTGATACAGCCAAATGGCATCTGACCAGTCTGATCGGAAATCATAAGAAAAAGCAATTTAAGATCATCATCGTACCAGACGAGAACAAAGCAAGACAATGGGTCGAGGCAAGTCATTTCTTTGGAGAAAAGGTTCAGTATATTCCAGCAAAAGATCCATTATTCTATACAGCTGATGTTCATGGAAATGCAATCGCAAGAGACCGTATGTTGGCGATCAAGAAGATCGTGGATGACAAATGTGGAACCTTTGTGATGACGATCGATGCTGTGATGGATCAGGTTGTTCCATTAAGTGATATCAAGAATCATAAGATGACGTTTAAAATGGGAGAGACACTGGAAGAGGCAACGATTGCAGAAGAATTTGTTGCCAGAGGCTACGAAAAAGCACCATTTGTTGAGGCTCCAGGCGAGTTTGCTGTGCGAGGAGGAATCATTGATATTTTCCCATACACGCAGGAAAGCCCATATCGTATCGAACTATGGGGAGATGAAATTGATTCGATCCGAAGTTTTGATAAAGAAAGCCAAAGATCCATCGAAGAAGTCGATACTCTGACCATTTATCCGGCATCAGAGATCATTTTAAACCAGCCAAGGATTGAACATGGTCTTCGAAATATGGAAGAAGATTATGAGAAGTTATCACAGAAGTTTAAAAAAGAAAAAAAATATGATCAGGAAGCCCGCCTAAGAAAAGAAATGGACCGTGTTCGTGAGGAATTAAGGGAACTTCATATGTTGATCGGAGTAGAAGGTTATCTCCCATATTTTTATGAAAATACAGAATGCATCTTAGATTATTTTCCAGAAGAAAGCATGATCTATATGGATGAACCAAAACATATCAGAGAACGTGCAGATGCATTTTATCTGGAATTCTCAGAGAGTATGAAAAGCCGTCTGGAAGGTGGGTATCTTTTGCCTAAACAGGCAAATACGGTGACAGATTATGAGAGTATTTTATATCAGATCGAGAAACATAAGATGCTATGTTATTCGATCTTATCTGCTGAGATTAATGATTTTAGAGTTGCTAGAACCTTATTTATGGATACAAAATCCATTCAGTCTTATAACAACAGTTTTGAGCAGTTAGTCAAAGATCTTACCAAATATCAGAGTAAGGACTACAGGATCGTTGTTGCTTCTCCATCTGTTACAAGAGCGAAACGTCTAAGCAGTGATCTGAGAGAAAATGGTTTGGTTGTGACATATGATAAGGACTTGAAATATGGAGTGGAAGCAGGGCAGATTGTTGTCACAGCAGGAAAGCTTCTGACAGGAATTGAATATCCGGCAGCCAAATGGGTATTGATCTCAGAAGGAGACATTTTCAAAGGAAGAGAAGAAAAAAAGCGCCGAAAGAAAGAGAAGAAAAAACAAGGAGAAAAGATCCGAAGTTTTGCAGATATCAATATCGGTGATTACGTTGTTCATGAAAAACATGGAGTCGGTATTTACCGCGGAATCGAGAAGATCACAACAGATGGGGTTGAAAAGGACTACATCAGTATTGAATATCAGGGCGGTGATAATTTATTTATTTTAGCATCAGCCCTAGACCAGATCGCAAAATACGCAAGTGCAAATGCAAGAAAGCCGAAACTTCATAAATTAGGTGGAAATGAATGGAAGAAGACGAAAACACGTGTCAAAGGTCAAGTCAAAGATATTGCGGAAGAACTCGTGCAGTTATATGCACTAAGACAGGCAAAAGAAGGATATGTCTATGATAAGGACTCTGTATGGCAGAAAGAGTTTGAAGAATTATTTCCATACGATGAAACGCAGGATCAGTTAAATGCGATCGATGATACGAAAAGGGATATGGAAAGCAAGAAGATCATGGACCGACTGATCTGTGGAGATGTCGGGTATGGCAAGACAGAAGTAGCGATCCGTGCAGCATTTAAGGCAGTAGACAATGGAAAACAGGTGGCGTATCTCGTACCAACCACGATCCTTGCACAGCAGCATTACAATACATTTGCACAGAGATTTCATGATTACCCGATCACCGTACGCATGATGTCTAGATTTTGTACAGCAAAAGAGCAGAAAGAGACGATTGAAGGACTCAAAAATGGAACGGTAGATGTCGTAATCGGAACGCATCGCTTATTGTCCAAAGATATGCAGTATAAGAATCTGGGACTGCTCGTAATTGATGAAGAACAGCGTTTTGGAGTGACACATAAAGAAAAGATCAAGACAATGAAAAAAGATGTCGATGTCTTATCATTATCTGCTACACCAATTCCAAGAACCCTGCATATGAGTCTGATCGGAATCCGTGACATGAGTGTATTAGAAGAACCACCGCATGACCGAAGAGCGATCCAGACATATGTTATGGAATATAATGAAGAACTGGTCAAAGAAGCGGTCTACCGCGAAATGACACGTGGCGGGCAGGTATATTATGTGTATAACCGCGTCAATAATATCGCAGAAGTGACAGCCGAATTACAGAGATTGCTTCCAGATGCGAAAGTTGCATTTGCACATGGACAGATGAAAGAACGCGAACTGGAAGAGATCATGATGGGATTTATGAACCATGAGATCGATGTATTGGTATCTACAACGATCATCGAGACAGGACTAGATATTCCGAATGTAAATACAATGATCATTCACGATGCCAACCAGCTTGGGTTGTCCCAGTTGTATCAGTTAAGAGGACGTGTCGGAAGATCGAATCGAAATGCATTTGCATTTTTGATGTACAAAAAAAACACACTGTTAAAAGAAACCGCAGAAAAACGATTACAGGCAATCCGGGAATTTACAGATCTGGGATCCGGTTATAAGATCGCAATGCGAGATTTGGAGATCCGCGGAGCAGGAAATCTTTTGGGACAGGCACAATCCGGTCATATGGAAGCAGTTGGATACGATCTGTATTGCAAGATGCTGAATGAAGCAGTCTTGAGATTAAAAGGCGAATTAAAAGACGAGGATGAATTTGACACAACACTCGATCTCGACATCAATGCATTTATTCCATCAACGTATGTGTATAATGAATATCAAAAACTGGAATTATACAAACGTATTTCATCCATTGAATCCAAAGATGAAATGGAAGATATGACAGATGAGTTGATCGACCGTTTTGGGGAAATGCCGAAAGCAGTCCACAATCTGTTATATGTTGCATATTTGAAATCATTAGCTCACCACGCTTATATGACAGATGTGAAACAAAAAGGAGAAAAAGTCTCATTTGAAATGAAACCAGATGCAGCCGTGGATGTAGAAAAAATTCCAGCGATATTAGAAGAATACAAACGTGAATTATCCTTCCAGGCAGGCAAGAATCCGACATTTGTACTGGATCTGTCAAAGACAAAGAAAGTGAAGCAGTTAGAAAAGATTGAACATTGTGTGAACTCGCTCAATTCATTGATAATCCGATAAGTTTGTGCTATAATATCGCCAGACATTAGCCTAATATAATCATAATATGAAGGAGAAAATGAAATGAAGAAATTAGCAAAGAAGTTGCTATGTTTAACTGCAGTTCTTGCGTTAACTCTTTCTTTATTTACAGGATGTAAAAGCAAGAATGAGAAGACATTATTTGAATATGCAGGACAAGAAGTAACATTCCAGGAAGCTCATGTATATGCAAGAATCATGCAGTATCAGGCAGAAGCTCAGTACGGAGCATACTTCGGAGACAGCATGTGGTCTATGCAGGTCGGAACAGACAGCAAAGGAAAGAAGATCACAATGCAGCAGTCTGTCAAAGACAGCGTTATCAACCAGTTAAAACAGATTAAAGTTTTAGCAGCACACGCAGACGACTACAACGTGAAGTTAACAAAATCTGAGAAGAAGCAGATCAAAGAAAGCGTAACTGCCTTCGCAAAAGACTCAACAGGTAAGAAAGTCATGAAGAAGACAGAAGCAGATAAAGATATGATCCAGAAACTGTACGAAGAAAGCACGATCGCAAGTAAAGTTATGCAGGCGATCATCAAGAAAGCAAACGTCACAGTAACAGATGACGAAGCCAAAACTGTCAAAGTCTACAAACTTGTCTTCACAACAAAGACAACAGACAGCAAGACAGGAAAAGAAAAAGACATGACAGCCGCTGAGAAGAAAGATCAGCTAAAGAAAGCAAAATCTGCATTAAAGATGATCAAGAAAGGCCAGAGTATCAGCTCTGTAGCTAAGAAGTTCAGCGTAAACTCTGACAACGAAGAATCCTATACAAAAGGAAAAGCCACATTAGGAACAAAATTCGAAACAGCAGCAGCAAAACTTAAGAAGAACCAGGTAAGCGGAGTCGTAGAATTAGACGATGCATACGTGATCATCAAGATGTTAAATCCAAACGACACAACAGCAGCTGCATCAAACAAATCCACACTGCTTCAGGAAAAACAGCAGGCAGCATACGAGAAAGTCTACAAGAAGTGGACAAAAGATGCTGACAAGAAGTGGGATGACAAGAAGTCTGTAGATCAGGATCTATGGAAAGAAGTTAAGTTTAAATATAAAGCTACAACAGCATCTACAGCAGCAACAACAACTACAACAACAGCGGCGAAGAACACAACAACAGCTGCAAAGAGTAAATAATTACAAGAAATGAAAAGGCCGGAGATAACGGGAATAGTTATCTCCGGTCTTTTTGACTTTCTGTGATCACACAGGCACCGAGTTGTTCATATGTATGAATGTAGTTTTCTGAGATTGAAGAATTCGTAATAAGATTGCGACCTTTTCCAAGTTGACAGATGTAGATAAAATCTTTCTTCATAAGTTTGGTTTCATCTGCGAGAAAATAGATTTCAGGAACCATGTGACAGAGCAGGCGTACAATTGATGCCTCAGCCATACTTCCTAAAAAGATATTTCCTTCTTCATCAACAGCATTAACTCCAATAAAAGCACAGTCAAGCTGGAATGAATTCAGATTCGATTCGGCAATCTGACCAGTTGTAGTAAGTGAATTATGACGTATTTCTCCACCCAGAGAAATTATCTTCTTAAGGTCTCGTAGAAATTAAGTTAAAAATTTTTTCAAACATCTCGCCAAATAGGTGTCTAAGAGTTCCTTTCATCTTCCGTCAACGAATACAAAACTTATTGACCAATACCGTTTAACATACACACTGTGTAGTGGTTTGAATAGTCTTCAGTTTTATGTGATAGAAATAAGATAAGAACAAATATTTATAAAAAACCGATGGCAACGATTAGCAGATTTTAAGTGCGTTTTTTACAAATTCGCAGCGCCCTGTGGTTGAATGTCTGACCATAGCTGCGGGCATTTCGGCTCGCAGCGAGGGAGTTTTCAAAGGAACAGGCGCGGATAGGCGATTTGTAAAAAACGCTCTTAAAACATGCGTGTTGCCATCGGTTTTTTATAAATATTTGTTCTTATCTTATTTCTGTCACATATACTAAAGACTACTCTTCAAATCAAAAATTATGCCTGAGCCTTAGCCCACTCAGCAAATTTAGCACTTTCAACTTGAGCTTCATCCATACTAGAAGCTTTCACACCATAGTAGAATTTAATCTTAGGTTCTGTACCAGAAGGACGAACGCAAACCCAAGCTCCACCTTCAAGTTCATAGTAAAGAACGTCAGAAGCAGGAAGTCCTGTAGGTTCTACGTTACCACTTTCTACATCAAGAACAGTATCTTTGCTGTAATCACGGATCTTAAGAACTTTATAACCAGCGATATCTTTTAATGGGTTCTCACGTAAATTAGCAAGCATAGCTTTCATCTTATCCATACCTTCTAATCCTGGGAAGTCCATTGCTGTGATGCTGTCTACGCAGTATCCGTATTTCTCATACATGTCGATCATAACATCCCATAATGTCTTACCTTTTGTTGCATAGTAAGCAGCAGCTTCACAAAGAGCAACTGTAGCAGAAACAGCATCTTTGTCTCTTGCATATGTACCGATCAGGCATCCGTAGCTTTCTTCTAATCCGAACAGATATGTACCTTTTCCAGACTGCTCAAATCCAAGGATTTCTTTACCGATCCATTTGAATCCAGTTAATACTTCAATCAGCTTCACATTGTAAGCCTTCGCGATCTCATCGACAAGGTTTGTTGTAACGATAGATTTAACAACAGCACCATCTGCTGGAAGAGATCCAGCTTTTTCTTTCTTCTGGCTTAATACATATTCGCATAATAAAGAACCAGACATATTACCTGTTAAAGGAATATATTCTCCGCTCTTAGCATCTTTTACATATACACCTAAACGGTCAGCATCAGGGTCAGTAGCAAGAACAAGATCAGCATCTTTTTCTTTGGCAAGAGCAAGACCTAATGCAAATGCTTCTTTTGCTTCTGGGTTTGGATAGCTGACTGTTGGGAAGTCACCATCTGGAAGTTCCTGTTCTGGAACAACATATACATTCTTAAATCCAAGATCGTCAAGTACGCGACGTACTGGAAGATTACCTGTTCCATGGAGAGGAGTATAAACGATCTTTAATTTGGAAGCCATCTCATCGATGGAAGCCTGGTTGATCACCTGTTTTTCAACTTCTGCGATATAAGCGTCATCAACTTCTTTACCGATCACTTCATATAAACCTGCAGTTACGGCATCTTCTTTAGACATTGTCTTGCAAGTTGAAATGTCAGTGATCGCATTAACTTTCGCTGTAACACCTGAAGCATGAGGATCTGTAAACTGAGCACCATCTTCCCAGTATACTTTGTATCCATTGTACTGAGGTGGGTTATGGCTGGCTGTTACGTTGATACCAGCGATACAGTCTAAATGTCTTACGGCAAATGATAATTCTGGTGTTGGACGTAAGGATTCAAAGATAAATGCTTTGATTCCGTTAGCAGCAAGAGTGCGGGCTGCTTCATCAGCAAATTCAGGAGACATATGTCTTGAATCAAATGCGATAGCAACACGTTTCTTATCTGTTCCCTGTTCTAAGATATAATCAGCTAATCCTTGAGTAGCCTTTCTTACAACATAAATATTCATACGGTTGATACCAGCACCGATGATTCCACGAAGTCCAGCAGTACCAAATGCAAGATCTGCGTAAAAACGTTCTTTGATTTCATTTTCATCGTTCTCGATGGCTGTTAATTCTTTTTTTGTATCTTCATCAAAATAAGGATTAGAAAGCCATTCCTGATAAGTTTCTTTGTAGTTCATAAATTACTCCTCCTTTAAGTTATAAAAATGCCTTTTGTTTAATTATACCTTAAAACTCATGAAAAAACATTATAAATTTGTACATATTTTTCGAGGAAAATCGAGCGAGCTTCTTTATTGTGAATAAACTCCTCTAATTTCTCGATATATCGTGGAGAAATCCAATGTTTTTTGTGTGCCATATACTGATTCGAGATCTTCCAGAATTTTTCCGGAAATAAAAACAATCCATACAGGCATAAAAGGTCATCTTTTGACAAAGGCATAAAGCGGTCATAGTTTGATAAAAAGGTTTCACAAAAGGCAAAATTATAATTATTTTTCTCAAGTGCCTTCTTTAGGAAATAATAAACATCCAGAATCGGATATCCATGGTAAAAATGTTCAAAATGGATCGTAGCAGGGGCAGAGGATGTCATGATGATATTATGGTGGTTATAAGCCCCATGACACCATCCACGGCGAGAAGGTGTGGTTTCATTTAAGATTTGGATGGAACGCTCCATCTGTTCCCAGAAGGCTTTCGTCTGTTCCAAAAATAAATATTCAAAAATCCCTTTCTTTTTGCGTTTGCGTATGTAACGTGCAATACTTTTTAATTCCAAATATTTTTGCTCATAATATGTGGAAATGGATGTATATTTTCTAAGATTTTCAGATGAAAAAGAAATAGCAAGACAATGATTATGAAAGCTTGCGAGATTTTCCGCAGAAGATCTGATATCTTTTAAAGCATGAATATCACATTCCGTACCCAAATAAGTTTTTCTAAGCGCAAATGTTTCGTAATACCGGTCAAAAGTAAGAAAATATCCGTCTTTGTTTAAAATGTACTGGTCGGTTTTATAAAAATGATGGTCATGCATCGCCAAAGTCCATTCAGAAACAGCACCAAGACGTTCTTCTGATAGAGAAGTCTGGGATAAAGCATAGACATCATTTTCCCCAAAACACAAAACACAGCCTCGGCCCCGTCGGGTATGAGAGACAGAAATATCATATTGATCCAGTAGTGCCTGATATTTTTCGTTCAACATAGATCCTCCTTTATGTTCTACCTCTAATGATATGAAAATAAGACTAGGAATATGATAGAAACTTGCCATGAAAGTATAAATAGGATATACTGAACTTATCTCAGAAAGGAGTATATGAACTATGAGAAAAAGATTTTTATTAATTTCAACAATCATCGTGCTAAGCGCATTTACATTTGCAGCCTGCGGAAAGAAGAGCCCAAGCAGCCCTGAATCAACAAACAGCGAGACGACAACAGCAGAACCTACAACAGAAGAAAACACAGAAAAAGACACAACAGAAGAAGAAAAACCAGTTGCAACAGCAACATCAGAAGAAAGCACAAAAGAACAGACAAAGACAACAACAGCAACAAAGAAAGATGAACAGGCCAAACCAAAGAGTGCAACAGGTACTTATAATGGATTTGCAGACACAAGTTCTGTAGAGATTGAGATGTCTGACGGAAGTTACCAGACATTTATGGTGAATGATGAAGACCTTGTGAATAAATTAAATGATATGGATGAAGGAACTAAGATCACATTTACATATGGAGCTGTGGAAGGACAGGCGAATATGGAGATTCTTTCTATTGAATAATTTAGTTTTTTATCTATCTGAATAAAGAAATAACAGACTCAACATAAATAAAAACCGAGGATAAAGGGATATTTATGTTGGGTCTGTTTTTCTTAAGGTTCACAGGGATTTTACGAAGTCAGAAAAATGAAGAAATCAGAAAAATAGAAGCAGGAGTCATAGAAACGACTAAGCTATGAAAATTGCCAGATATTATAAGGTCTGCGGTACCCAATGTGTAAAGCTTTATTGATATTTATCTAATATATTAAGAAGCTATTTATTTCCCTCCTTACTGGTTTGAGCTGGCAAAGGAGGGAAATAATAATTGTGATGAAAGAAATTTAAGGTTTATATATTTTGATTTAAAATGTAATAATGGCATAGACGATAAAAATTATATTGATGGAGGTGGGATAATTGTGAAGTTTCATAAAATAGATACAGTATATAAAAAATGGATTTTTTTGTTTTTTAGTTTAGTTATATGTTCATGTGGATTGAGTTTATTTCTTTTACAACAAATGAAAATGAGAAATTATGAAAAAATTAAGAAGGCCGATTATCATTTGAAGAATGATTATGTTGAATATACTATATTAGAAAAGAAAACAAAGAATCAAGATAAGAGATTGATGATAAAATTGAAGAATGGAGAAACCATTTATCTTGTAGAAAAAGAGCGAAAATTCCCTAAATATCCACAAATTCCTAATGAAATAAAACACAATAAGAAAATAACATATTTGATAAATGACAATAAAATGGTGTTATCTTTAAAAGTAGATGGAAAAAATTATCTTCCTATTAAGCAGATACAAAGGTGTGAGAATATCAATCAATTAATGTGGATGTTATTAATAAGTGTAACTATTGCGGCCGGGATTTTTTTTGTATATATGATGTTTTATACCTATAAAAATGCAGAAGAATCACAATTCGAAATAACTAAAATTAAATATGGATCAATTCCAGAAATTATTTTTTTAATATCATTAATTCCCGCCTGGTGGCTGTTTTCAGTAAATCAAAACAATACCTTTATTATGATAACAATTGCTAAGTTATGGATGATTTGGACATTTTGGATATTACCAATAATTATTATAAGTCGTTTTTTGATAAATCCTGTAGATCATTATGGATTTGGAGGACCGTATTCAAAAAAAAGTATTTCGACTATATGTGTATTAATAGCTATTATATGTTTGGGAGCATTTTCAGAAATAAACATGAATAGAAATACTATAGTTATTGGCTTAGCATTAATGATAATAATTTTTATTTTTTCGCATTGCTATTTAAAAAATAAAGTGTCTAAGGTAGTAAGAGTTAGTTTTGAGATAATGGTTAGTATGTATGGTTTCTTTTTCGTATTTTTGATTTCTTATTTGAAGAGTTTTTGATTTATTATTGGGAGTACTTAGAACGTACACTTAAGATATTATAAAAAAGAAAGTTCAATGGCACATAATTACGATACAGTATCAAATTGATATAGGAAAAACTTAAGTTCCCTGAGACCTTACGAAGTCAGAAAACAAGGAATTAATAACACAATAAAAGAGTGTAGAGTGAAGAAATCAGAAAAGCAGAAGTAGTAATATTAAAAAAGAACAAGATATGGAAATTGCCAGATAACATAAGGTCTACGGTATCAATGTCTACGTTTTTTGTCGTTACAGACTATTCATTTCATTTTGACTACTGCTGGAATTATAGTATACGCATTTTGGAGTTTCATGTATTCTAAAAATCTTGTCTGAAGGTTTTCTTTTTTAGTTAATGTCCAGCTAATTGTTGAACAATAACAATGAAAGAAGTATGTTATGTTGTTAATGGAGTAAGTCTTGACATAAAAAAAATGAAATGATATTCTAATAATAGAAAAAGGTGCTACCGATATGACGGTCACCTGATATTTAATGAATCAAAAAATGATCGCTTAAATTGACAGGTTTAGGGCGATCATTTTTCTGTCTTGGCATCATGCTTTCCGCGATTGTAGCCAAGACTATAACATGCGATACACAATGATAGTACAGCAATTAAGCTTTCAATCGTTAGCATAATTCAAGTCCCCTTTCCGTCGAATTTCTCTTTTTCAAGAGATGATCTATGTAATCGGGGCTATAACTCCCACGTAGGAAGTGACCGCCATTCACGTCAAAGTGAAGTAACACCTGTTTTTTATTTTATCAAATCATGTATACTTATTCAATTAAAATATTCTATTTATTAAATTTTATAAAGTATACAATATTAATTTGATATTTTTAAGTTTATATTTTAAATATTTTGACAAATCGGTGCAGTAGAACCCCTTTTACCTTCTGTTAATAAACACAAAAATTATTAACCAGTACCGCTTAAGGTCTCTGGAACCTTAAGAAATCACAAGCTCCTGCAGGTAAAAAAATATGCGTTGTTAAAAGAAAATATGTTATGATGAAAGAAAAACAGAAAGGATATTAATATGACAAAGATTAAATTAACAGATAACCTTTCCTTATCTCAGATCATCCGAGGTTTTTGGAGACTAGATACTTGGGAATTATCAACAGACGAACTTATTGATAACATGAAATCAAGCATAGACTTAGGTGTAACATCTTTTGATACAGCAGAGATTTATGCAGATACTTTATGTGAATCTCAGATAGGTGAAGCATTTGCCAAAGATCCGGCATTAAGGGGAAAAGTAGAGCTGATTTCAAAAACAGGAATTTACAAACAAGAAATTAATGGAGAATCATTTGGGTATTATAATACAACTTATGATAGAATCGTACGATCCTGTAAAGAAAGTCTTCAGAGATTACATACAGATTATCTTGACCTATATTTAATTCACAGAGAAGACCCTCTTTTAGATCCATGGGAGGCAGGCAGAGCAATGCTGGATCTGAAGAAAGAAGGGCTGATCAAAGAAATCGGAGTGTCAAATTTTGATCCATTTAAATTTGATGCAATGAATAAAGCGGTTGACGGAGCACTTGTAACGAATCAGATTGAATGGAACCCAGTATGTTTTGAACATTTCAATTCTGGAATGATGGATTATCTGACAGTTAATAAAATTCATCCAATGATATGGTCACCACTTGCAGGAGGAAGATTATTTCAAGAAGATGATCTACAATGTAAGAAAGCAATGGATAAGATCAAAGAAATCGCTGAGAGACATAACTGTGAACCAGATACGATCGTGTATGCATGGATCATGTATCATCCAGTACAGGCAATGCCGATCGTTGGAAGCAGAAAGGTTGAGAGGATTGAATCTGCAGTGAAAGCAATGGATGTTAAATTAGAGCATTATGAATGGTACGAGATTTATGCAGCAAGCGGACAGCAGCAGATAAGATAATGAATAAAATGAATGAAAATAGAAAAATCGTGTTAGATACTTTAAATGAGCAGAACATCGAATATGAAATGTTTGAACATCAAGCGGTATACACAGTCGATGAAATCGAAGACTCTGACCTGTGGAATCATGAGAATGGAATAGGTGCTAAGAATTTATTTTTACGAGATGGCAGCGGAAAGCATCATTTTCTTGTGATCATTCGGGAAGACAAGCAGGCGGACCTTAAGAAAGTAAGAGATGAGATTGGAAGTTCCAGACTAAGTTTTGCCTCAGCCGAGCGTCTAATGAAATATTTAAATATTGAACCCGGATCTGTTTCGCCGTTAGGCGTTTTGAACGATCAGGAATGTGTGATTCCGGTATTCTTTGACGAAGATCTGAAAGAATATGAATACATTGCAGTCCATCCAAATGATAATACAGCAACGATCTGGATGAAACTTGCTGATCTTGTGAATGTCATAAAGTTGCATGGAAATCAAGTAAAATTTATCAATGTGGAATAAAATTCATGAATAAGAAAAAGAACACAAGATTCTTTGATTTTTTGAGAATTGAGGACTATAATGTAGCCAATATAAAGAGTCAAAAGAATAAAGAGAAAGAAGGCAACGAACAAGATGAGTTATTATAGTGTGAATTTACCAAGTTATACGATCGGAGAGGGATGTTATAAAGAGATTCCGCATACAACAAGATTTTATGGAAAAACAGCTGTTGTGATCGGTGGAAAGATTGCGATGTCTAAAGCAAAAGATAAGATCTTAGAAGGAATCAAAGATTCCGATGTAGAAATCCTTGATTTTATCTGGTACGGTGGTGATTCCACCTATGAAAATGGTAACGCATTGATCGACATGGACGTTGTCAAGAAAGCAGACATGATCTTCGCAGTCGGTGGAGGACGTGCCTGTGATACATGTAAATATGTGGCAAATGAAATGGATAAACCATTATTCTGCTTCCCAACCGTAGCATCAAACTGTGCATCTGTCACAGCAATCTCTGTAATTTATAACCCAGATGGATCATTCAGAGAATATTACTATCCAAAGAATGCAAACCATACATTCATCGAATCATCCATCATCGCTGATTCACCAGAAGAATTATTATGGGCAGGAATCGGAGATGCATTAAGCAAAGAATGTGAAGCAGTATTTGCATCCAAAGAAGACGAATTATCCCATACACCAATGATGGGAGTACAGCTAAGTAAGATCTGTACTACACCACTTGTTGAATATGGAAAGAAAGCATTGGACGACTTAAGAGCGAATAAAGTATCTTATGAATTAGAACAGGTAGCGTTAGACATCATCATCAGTACAGGATTAGTATCTAATATGGTAAGTGCAGCACCAAAATATTACTATAACTCAAGCCTTGCACACTGTGTATATTACGGATCAACCGTTACAAAAGGCGGAGAAAAACATTTACATGGAGAAATCGTATCATTAGGTGTGCTATGTCTGTTAACTTTCGGAAAAGAATACGAAGAAAGAGAACGAATCGCAAAATTCAACCTAAGTATGGGACTGCCAGTATGCTTTGAAGACATTGAGATCACAGAAGATGATTTTGATGCAATGGCAGAGAAAGCAATGACCACTACAGAATGGGACTTCAAACCTGAGAATGCTGGGGTTACGAAGGAAAGCTTTATTCAGTGTATGAAAGAAACAGATGAATATGGTAGAAGTATAAAATTTTAATTTGTAAGTTGGCTAACTGTAGATTTCGAGTATATGATAAAAAATAAATAAACGATTGGAAGCGCAGCTAGAGAATTTTCCTCACGTTTTTTACAGATCGCTGATTCGCCGGCTTTCCTTGCGTAACTCGCCTTCAAAGGTATTGAAAATCAGAACTCTTTGAGGCTCAAACAACGCACTAAGCCGGCTGCGAATCCGTAAAAAACGTGGCAAAATTCTAATGCTGCGCTTCCAATCGTTTATTTATTTTTTATCATATACCAGAAGTCTAAAGTGTGGACAATTACAAGATTGGACAATTTAAGTGGATGTGTATGGAGAACAGTATTGATTGTAAAATAGGGGATTTTTAAACAGAAGGTAATGTTATTATGTGTCATAAACATCTCGATAAATCGGTGCTTATGCATCTCTTTAAATTTCCGTTTACGAATACAAAAATTATTATCCAATACCGTTTAACATACACACCCTGTAGTGATTTGAATAGCGTTCTATCTCATACATGAAACACTATTACAAATCAGAATTTAAGAAAATCATAAGTATATTTCACATTTTCCGTTATATTTCGCAACACCGCTCGATGTATAATAACAACATAAGGAGGTGCATTGCAGGATGAGACGTATAACAGTTTATTTTATCTGCCTCTTCATGATGCTAGGAAATATAAAGTTCGTATCCGCAGATACAGAGATCAACAGGATCATGAACAATAAAAATCAAGATGTTTTGTTTGTGGGATCTGTAACTTATGTTTCAGATAACTATTTTGTTTTAAGTGCAAAGGATTATATCAACACAGAATCAACATCAGAAGCAATTGCAAAAAGAACGGAAGATCATCGATATGTCATAATGAAGAATGAAAATATAAAATATACGTCATCCTATCATGAGAAAACAACGGTTGAAGAAGGAGATCATGTGATTGCATCATTAAAGAAGACAAAAGGGAAATGGACCATTTCCAACGGGTTATATGAAACAGACAGTGATGATTATCAGACACTAGCCGTAAAAGCATATAATAAAAATCCGGATGTCCAAAGTATTATGTTAAAATACTTCGTTAACACAGATGGAATGATGAAAAAATTCTCCTGTAACACAGATGGAAGCAAAGTTTATTACCAAAGCAAAAAGATTTATGATGCGAGGTGGAATATGAAGAAATATTTAACGATTGAAGAGATTAGAAATTCAGAGAAGCTAAAACAAATGGATCATAGAACAAGTCTGGTAGATGATATAGAAGAAAAAACGACGTTTAAAACACGAAAATGGATTATGTTTGTGATTGATATGGCAGCAATTGTGGTAGTTATTGGGCTGCTTAAGAATCGGAAGAAGAAATTTTAATTTGTAAGTTGGCCAACTGTAGATTTCGAGTATATGATAAAAAATAAATAAGCAACCGAAAGCGATGCGGTGGAATTTTGCTCATATTTTGAACAAATCGCTGATTCGCCCAATTTCCTACGAAAACTCGCTCT